>ERZ506917.930-NODE-930-length-10450-cov-5.164021_pt1 | contig 10450 bp, 9 predicted proteins | sample MGYA00512904_ERZ506917 | MGnify/ENA metagenome assembly ERZ506917 | reverse complement strand
GTGTAGGCCATCAGCGCCTCGGTCAGGTTCTCGCGGGTATAGATGTCCAAGTGGTTGGTGGGCTCGTCCAAAAACAGCAGGTTCGGACGTTCCAGCACAATCTCCGCAAAGCGCAGACGCGCCAGCTCGCCGCCGGACAATGCTTCGCAGGGCTTGAACACGGTATCGCCCCGGAACCCCAGCTTTGCAAGGTGGCTGCGCACCTCCAGCTCGGTCATGCGGGGGTACTTGTTCCAGATGACATCAATGACCCTGCCCTGCCCCAGACGGTTCTGCTGCTGGGCAAAAATACTGGGACGCGCCCCGGTGCCCAGCCGCACCATGCCGCCGGAGGGGCGGCGCTTGCCGTCCAGCACCTGCATCAGGGTGGATTTGCCTGCGCCGTTGGGGCCGGCAATAATGAGCCGCTGCCCGCGGCAGACCGTATAGGTAAAGGGTTCCAGCAGGGTACGCTCCCCGATCTTGATGCTGAGGTTTTTCAGCATCACCAGCTCATTCCACGGCTCTACGTCATATTCAAAGCGGAATTTCAGCTGGTTGGTCTCGTCTTTGGGTGCCTCGGTGATCTCCAGCTTTTCCAGCTGCTTGCGGCGGCTCTGCGCCATTTTGGTGGTGGAGGCTCGCACAAGGTTGCGGTCTACATAGTCCTGCAACTTTTCAGCCAGTGCCACGTCGGCATCGTGCTGCTTTTGGCGCAGGGCATCGGCAGCCTCCTTCTGGGGCAGGTAGGCCGAGAAGTTGCCCTTGTAGGTGGTCATGGTCTGGAAGGATACCTCCCAGATCTTTGTACAGACATTATCGAGAAAATAGCGGTCGTGGCTGACCACCAGCACCGCACCGGAGTAGCCCTTGAGGTAGTTTTCCAGCCATTCCATGGTGGCAAAGTCCAGGTGGTTGGTGGGCTCGTCCAGAATGAGGACATCCGGTTTTTCCAGCAGCAGCTTCGCCAGACGCAGCCGCGTCAGCTCGCCGCCGGAGAGCACCGCAATGTTCTTTTGCCATGTATCCTGCGCAAAGCCCATGCCGGACAGCACCTTTTTGATATTCACGTCCATGTTGTAGCCATCGGCGGCGTCTACGATGTTTTGCAAAGCATCGTGCTGTGCCAGCAGGTCGGCGTTATCGGGCTGGGCAGCCATGCGGCGCTCCAAGATCTGCATCTGCGCCATGGCATCCAGCACCGGGGCAAAGGTGGCGCGCATCTCGCCGTAGATATCCAGCGTGGCGTCCAGCTTTGCGTTCTGCTCCAGATAGCCCAGCGTCACCCCATGGGTCACGCTGAACTCGCCCTCGTAGTCCTGATATTCGCCGGTAAGGATCTTGAGCAGAGTGGTCTTGCCCGCACCGTTTTGTCCCACGATGCCGATGCGGTCTTCCCGCTCGACACTGGCGGTCACATCGTGCAGCACTACTTTTTCGCCAAAGGTCTTACCCAGTTTTTCTAAATGTATCAGCATAGTTTTGATCCGTTATCCGTTCTTTTCAGTTACACCATAGGTTTCAGCACTGGTGGCGGCGGTTCTTCAGGCCAACGTTGGCCAGTTCCTCCTGCTCCATCACCAGCGGATACAGCTCCTCCAGACTGGCGATCTCGTAGGTGGGGATCACCTTACCGGGGTTTTCGGCGTGGTTGGGGTTGTACCAGCAGGTATCCAGCCCGGCGTTGCTGCCGCCCTGAATATCACTGGGCAGACTGTCGCCCACCATCAGGACGTGCTCCCGGTTCTCCACGCCCAGCGCGCGCAGGGCAGCATCAAAAATACGGGCATTTGGCTTTTCGCAGCCCATTTTCTCAGAGATGAACACGTCCTCCATAAAGTTCATCACGCCGCTTTCTGCCAGACGGCGGGTCTGCACCTTCTGCGCGCCGTTGCTGACGATGGCCAGCGTTGCCACCTCAGAAAGCTCGCGCAGCACGTCCAGCACCTCCGGGCTCATCAGATCCGGGTGGGTGGACAGCTGCTCCAGATAGAAGCGGTTCATCTCCACACCGTCACCGGCGGCATTGATGGCCTTTAAAAAGCGGCTGAACCGCTCGCCGAACAGCTTCTCGCGGCGGATCTGGCCTTTTTCCAGCTGCCGCCACAGTTCCTCGTTGATGGTGCGGTAGGTCTGCACGGTCTCAGCATCCGGCTCGATACCGTAGTTTACCAGCGTTTCGGCCAGCGCCTTGTTTTCGGCTGCATCAAAGTTGAGCAGCGTATTGTCCGCATCGAACAGGATGCAATAATATTTTGCCATAGTATCTCACTTTCTTTTCAGCATTTCCCACTTGTGTATCAACAGGGAGAAGCCAGCCCCACCCCGGCAGAGCTGGCTTCTCGTTATTCAGAAACGATTTCATACGCAGACAGGTCTGTTTGTGCCGGGGCGTTGTCCGGGCACAGCGTCTTTCCCTCGCAGGGCGTCAGACCGCATTTCTGCATTTCTTCCTCCAATGCGCTGTTATCCACGTTTTCCCAGTCGGTATCGTAGTAATCCACGCTGCCGTTGGTCACGTCGTTCTCCCCGGGCAGGGAGGGTGTGCGCATTTCTTGCCAGTACATAGGGCTCCACCTTCCTCTCACGCCAGCCTATGCGGCGCGGGCGCGGAATGTGCCCTTAGTTGGCAGCTTCCTTGCTGGCGCTGGCTTCAGTCTTGGAAGAAGCGGGCTTTTCCTCTTTAGAGGTTGCCGGTTCATCTTCCTTGGAGGAAGCCGTGTGCTCCTGCTTAGAAGAAGCCGGTTTTTCCACCTTGGAGGAGGAGCTGCTCTGCGAAGACGAAGTGGGCTTTTCTTCCTTAGAAGAAGCCGCGGAGGAGGCGGGCTTTTCTACCTTGGAGGAGCTGCCGGTGCTTTCAGAAGTACCGTTCGAGGAGGAAGAAGCGGGCTTCTCCTCCTTGGAAGAGGCCGGTTTGTCCTCCTTAGAGGAGGCAGACGTTTCGTCCTTGGAAGAAGCAGGCTTATCCTCCTTAGAGGATGCACTGGAACTGCTGCTGGACGAGCTGGACGGTGCACCGCTGACCGAAAGTTCCAGCTTGTTGCTGGTCACAGTGCAGTCATTATAGCTGGCGGTGGCGTACACCCGGAAGTTGCCGCCCAGCATAGAGGGGTCTACCTCGCCCTTTACAGTGGTCTTGCCGGCAGCCTGTGTCACCTCGCTGCCATTGACATACCAGCGGATGCTGGAAGTATCCAGATACTTGCCCTTGAGGGTAGCTTTGAAGGTGTAGGAATCCCCCAGCGCAGCCTTGCCGCTGCTGCTGATCTGGATGGAAGCGGCTGCAAACACAGCGGTCACATCCACGTTCTGGTCAAAATTGGTATCCGTGCGGGTGCGCTTGGTCACGCCATCGCTCCACTTGACGAACACATAGCCGTCCTCCGGCACTGCGGTAACAGTAACAGTCTGGGCGGCGCTGGTCACCTTGACGGTAAGAGACTTGCCGCTCTCGTTGCCGCAGGTCAGGGTACCGCCGCCGGTTTTATCTACACGGTAACCGGCCTGATACTCCGTTTTTTCCTCAACAGCCGAGGAAGAGACTTCCTCCGAGCTGCTGGGTGCTTCCACGGCAGAGCTGGGGTTAGCGGTATACTCGGCGCGGGTGGGGATGTTATTGGTGTCCGGGCGGCGATCCTCGGTCTCATAGGCGTGGGTACGCAGATACTTCAGCAGCACCTTCAGACCTGCGGGCTTGAGGTGGATGTCCCCGCTCTGGTAGTAATCCACATTGCCGTAGCCGTTGGCGTCCTTGAGCGCCTCGGCAGAGTTGAGGAACTTGACGCCCAGCTGCTCGCACATGGTCAGCAGCGCCATGTTGAAATCATCAATACGGGTCTGGTCCATGTTGGGGTAGTTGGAGTGGTTGGACGGAACCGGCGGCACCGTGTTGACGATGATATCGGTATAGGGATAGCTGGCCTGAATGGCCTGCACCAGCGCGGTGTAGTTGCTGATAAAGTCCTCGGTATTCATGCCGTTATCGTTGGTGCCCAGCATGATGACCACCCGGCGGGGCTTCATTTTTGCCACTGCCTGTGCGATGGTGTAGCGGTTATCGTCCCGCTTGAAGGTGACGATGCCCTCATGCAGGGCGGCGCTGGTGCCAATGCCCTCTTTTGCGCAGAACTGCTGCAATGAGATCAGACCGCTGGCGTACAGACGCACCGTGTTGGAATCGCCGATAAAAAGGGTCTGCTCCTGATAGGCATTGCCGGCATCGGCGGTCCCGGTGAGCAGCGCGCTGGAGGTCTCGTTGATCTGATAGTGGTCAGAGATATCCTCCTCCCCTTCCGGGGCGGGCGCGGGGGTAATAATGGAAGAATCCCCCGGCTGCTCCGTCGGGTTCTTGCCCCGCTTGAGCATGGTAAGGGTGATGCCGATGGTCAGCAGCGCCGCCAGTGCACACACGATGCACACCAGCACCGCCTGCTTCTGCATCGGGGTCAGCGCCTGATTCTCCTTTTGGTTATTGCTTCTCATATTCTATCCATTCTCCTTCCGAAGGAATGAAACTTCCTGTCATACCCGGGCTGCCAGCAGCCGGTCGGTAAGGTCGGTGCAGCTTTCGGCCAGCAGCACCGGATGGAAGGGTTCCAGCTCTTCCCGGCTGCCGTAGCCATACAGCACACCGGCAGCATCCAGACCGCAGTCGGCAGCGCCCCGCATATCATCGTTACGGTCGCCCACCATCAGCACCCGCTTGCCCTGCAAGGCGGGCTGGCTGAGCACATAACGCACGACCTCGGTCTTGGTGTCCCGGCTTTCGTCCATAGAAGCACCGCCGATAAAATCAAAATACTGTGCCAGCCCCTGCTCTTCCAGAATGGGGGTGACCACCTTGGTGGGCTTGGAGGTGGCAGTGCACAGGAGAAAACCCGCGTCTTTCAGGGTTTGCAGCATCTGCAGAACGCCCGGGAACACGGCACACTCGTGACTGCCCTTCACCGCGTAACTCGTGCGGTAAAGGTCGGTAGCTTTTTCGATCAGCGCCGGGTCGGTAAAGTGCTCGCCGAAACTTTTGCGCAGCGGCGGGCCCAGATAACGGCGCAGGTTGATGCCGGATACATCCACACCCATGGTGCAGAAAACCTCTTGCAATGTATGAATGATACCGGGGGCTGAATCGATCAGCGTCCCGTCCACATCAAATAGGATTGCATCATAATGCAGCAATGTTTTATTCCTCGCTTTCATGGTGATACATCCAATAGTATAGCACAGATTTGATACATCAGCAATTCCAACAAAAGATTTTTCTGTCTCTTATGCAGATTTTTCCTAAAAAAGGAGGCCGCTGCGCCGTATTTTGCACAGCAGCCTCCCTTGTGGCAGCGCGGGGCAGCACAATGCCGGGCAGCCCGCGGGCTGCCCGGCATTGCATTTTCACGGATCAAATTGCGGCAGAGACCGTCCCCTGCAAAAGCGTTACTGCGCAGGTGATGGGCAGCTGCTGTCCCCCGGGACATAGAGGTTGTTGGAGATGAACTCCAGCTTATCCTTGAGCACCAGCTCAAGGTTTGCTACGGCGTGCACCATGTTGGTAGCGGAGTCGTTCACCTCCAGCAGCTTGCAAAGATCCAGACCGTCCAGATCCATGGCTTTCTGCATCTTCCGGCTTTCGGCACACAAAATGTGGCTGAGCGCCGTTTCCTGCAGGGCAATGCTTTCCATCAGGTCCACGACAGCCTGATCCAGACTGACCTTGGGCATTTCCGGGCACTGAGAACGGGCACAGGGTGTATCGATCATCATAGGGCAAAACCTTCCTTTCCGGTCGTGTGCCCTATCCTATGCTGTGGCGGGTACGGCTGTTACTGCTTTTCTGCCTGTGCGCGCACCTTCTCAATGGTGTCGCGGTAGCCGCCGGAGCCGTACTGGATGCAGCGGTTGATGCGGCTGATGGTGGCAGTGCTGATCTCCACCGCCTTGACGATCTGCTCGTAGGTGGCGCCATCCAGCAGGAGCTTTGCAGCCTGTAAGCGCTGTGCCATATCTGAGATCTCCTTTACAGTGCACAGATCCTCAAAAAAAGCGTAGCACTCTTCCCGGCTCTCCAGACTGAGGATGGCATCAAAGAGCGCATCCGTCGTCTCGTTTCTTCTGGAATTTTTTTCAGCCATTGTTTTTTCTCCTTATTATAACAGCGGCGGCAGCTGGCAAGCCAGACTGTGCTGCCGCGCGGGATATTCTGCACGCTATTACTTTAGCACTTCAAAGTGTGAAAGTCAAGACCTGTTGGTGAATGGTTTTCAATTAAGGTACTATTAAGTTCTATTCTCTTCACACATGAAATAAAATCATCTAAAAATTATTCCCAGAAAATGGCTTGAATTGGCGTATCCTCTGAACTTGTGACAGAAATATTGACAATTGATGAAAACGGGAATAAAGTAGGACACAATCATTCAGCAAATGCAAGGAACAGGACAAGATCTTCTGCATCACCCTCTTTCAGCGAGCTGCTTCTCGGGTGAAAAAGCGGCAGTCAGGAGCAGAGGACCCTCGCCTGCGAGCAGCCTGTGTGAACCGGGTTTTGTGCCCCTTAGTAGCACGGTGCCGTCCAGCCCACGTTATCGGGCAGCATGGTCAGTGTACCATGCGTGGGAGAGTGGCTGTTTTAACACAGCAAGCGAAGTGGTACCGCGGAGTATTGCTCCTGCCCTGGCAGGCGGGAGCAGAAGCCTTCGTCTTCGGAGTGTGACCGGAACACCGGTCATGTGCTGAGGACGAAGGTTTTTTACGCTCCGGGGAAGCACTTTGCCGGACGGCATCCTATCGTTCCGAACCTGTTGCGGAGTGAAAAAAGGAAAGAGGTAGAAAACTATGAATACGCTGGTCATCGTATTGATCGCAGCGGTGTGTCTGTTTGGCGCTTATGTGCTTTACGGCCGCTGGCTGGCCAACAAATGGGGCATCGACCCCGCTGCCAAGACCCCGGCAGTCGTCCACGAGGATGGCCGGGACTATGTGCCCACCAATGGCTGGACGGTGTTTGCCCACCAGTTCAGCTCCATTGCCGGTGCAGGCCCTGTTACCGGTGCCATTCAGGCCGCAGCCTTCGGCTGGCTGCCGGTGCTGCTGTGGGTGCTGCTGGGCGGCATCTTCTTCGGCGCTGTCACCGACTTTGGTGCCCTGTATGCTTCCGTTAAGAACGACGGCAAGAGCATGGGTATGCTGATCGAAAAGTACATCGGCAAGACCGGCCGCAAGCTGTTCCTGCTGTTCTGCTGGCTGTTCTGCGGCATCGTCATTGCCGCCTTTGCGGATATGGTTGCCGGCACCTTCAATGCCTTCGGCGCAGACGGCGCAATGGTCGAGGCCGCCAAGACCAACGGCGCTGCCGGTATGGTGTCCATCATGTTCATGGTGTTTGCCGTTATCTTTGGCCTGCTGCAGAAAAAGTTCAACTTCTCCGGCTGGAAGGAAAGCGTTGTCAGCATCGTGTTCATTGTGCTGTCCTTTGTTATCGGCGCCAACCTGCCCCTGATCCTGGGCAAGGCCGCTTGGAGCTACATCACCTTTGTGTACATCTTCTTTGCTGCCGTGCTGCCCATGTGGCTGCTCAAGCAGCCCCGTGATCACATGACCACCTTTATGTTCGTGGCCATGATCGTAGGTGCTGTGGTCGGCCTGCTGGTGGCACACCCCACCATGAACCTGCCTGTGTTCACCGGCTTTACCAACGAAAAGCTGGGCACCATGTTCCCCATCCTGTTCGTCACCGTGGCTTGCGGTGCAGTTTCCGGCTTCCACAGCCTTGTTTCCTCCGGTACTTCCTCCAAGACCGTTGAGAACGAGAAGGATATGCTGAAGGTCGGCTACGGTGCCATGATCCTTGAAAGCCTGCTGGCTGTTCTGGCTCTGTGCGTGGCCGGTGCTGCCGCAGCTGCCGACGGCACCCCTGCCGCCGGTACCCCGTTCCAGATCTTCAGCCGCGGCGTTGCCGGTTTCTTTGAGATGTTCGGCGTGCCCGCTTACGCTGCCACCGTGTTTATGACCATGTGCGTTTCCGCACTGGCTCTGACCAGTCTGGATGCCGTGGCCCGCATTGGCCGCATGAGCTTTCAGGAGCTGTTCAGCGTGGACGATATGGAACACGCTGAGGGTTGGCGCAAGCTGTTCTGCAATGTGTACTTCTCCACCTTTATCACGCTGGTGTTCGGCTTTATCCTGACCAAGATCGGCTACGCCAACATCTGGCCGCTGTTCGGCTCTGCCAACCAGCTGCTGAGCGCACTGGTGCTGGCTACCCTGTGCGTGTTCCTGAAGGTGACCGGCCGCAGCAACAAGATGCTGTTCCCCCCGCTGATCATCATGCTGTGCGTCACCTTCACCGCTCTGGTGCAGCGCCTGATCGCTATGGTCAAGGCCATCAGCACTGCCGCTTCTGTTACCATCCCTGCCGGTGAGACCACTTGGGGCGCTGTGTTCATCGCAAACGGCCTGCAGCTGATCCTTGCCGTGCTGCTGATCGTGCTGGGCCTGAACATTGTGTTCCATTCCTTCTCCGCTTACAAGAAGGCTGAGCACAACAGCGAAGCAAAGGTCTGATTTAATCCCACCATTCACAATCCTGTTTTCAATAAACAAAACGCCGCTGACGATGCACAAAGCCGTCAGCGGCGTTTTGTTTTATTCCGGCAGTTCCATTTCATGTTCCATGGGTACAAAGCCGAACTTTTCATACAGCGGCCTGCCCATTGCGGTCGCTTCCAGCGAGATGGCCGTCACCCCGCGCCGGTGCGCATCCTCCACCAACCGGGTCAGGATGCGGGTCGCAATGCCCTGCCGCCAGTACTGCGGTGCGGTGTACAGATTCATAAGGTAGGCTTTCCGACCGGTGGGGTTATGGACGGTGGGCATGACCTGAAAATAGCTCACGGCGCCGGTGCCTGCCAGCGTTTCACCGTCCCAAAGGAGATACGCCGTGTGGGTGTTCTCGGCAAAGGCCTTCTGGTAATAGGTCCGTGTCTGGCTCTCCACCTCCGGCAGCGGAGTATCTTCCGGCAGCTGATTGGCTGCCCGCAACACCCGGCAGCGCACCGCTACCAGCAATTCCAGCTCTGCCAGCGTGGCTTTCTGTTCGGTAAGGTTCAGCAATTGTGTTCCTCCCAGCTTTGCAGAGCGGCCAGCTGGGTCTCGGTGTGGAACCAGTGTTCCCCGCCCTCCAGAATGGTCAGGTGCGCCCCGGTCTGCTGCCGAAACCGCTCCATAGCGGTGTGCCCGGTAAGGGGGTCTGTATCAGCATAAAGCACCTGTGTGGGTACCTTCCAATGCAGCGGATGTTCCCGCACCCAGCACAGATACGGCCACGAGAGGGTCTCCCCCATGGCGGTGGGGATCTCCCCTGCCGCGTGCAGCTGTTCCTCCGTTACCCCTGCCTGCTGCATCAGGTCAAGGATCAGCTTTTCCATATCCACCACCGGGGAGACAAGCAGTGCCTTTTCCGGCGTTTGCGTCTGCAACGCCTGCATGGCAAACCACGCACCAATACTGACCCCATACACCCGAATATGCTTCCATACCGGCTGCATCCGGGCGTAGACCGCTTGCAACTCCCGGGTAACCACCCACGGCACCAGCTTTTCCGGGCTGTTTTTCCGGGTGCCGTGCTCCGGCAGGTCAACAGCCAGCACCTGCCAGCCTGCCGGGCAAGCTGTGCGGGCAAAGCGGGCTGCCTCGGCTGCGCTGCCGTTTTTGCCATGGACATAGAGATAGACCCTGCGGCTGCGCTTGCCGTACAGGACAGCCGGAATGCCTGCAACCTCAAGCTTGATTTTTTCCATAACGGCTTCCTCCTGTTTTAGGGCATTTCGTGCCCTGTTTTCTCTATGATAGCACAAGCAGCCGACAAACACAAACCGGAAAAGAGCCAATTCTAACACGATTTCGAATACTCTCCGCGGCGGGATTACCCCCTCAGTCTGCTCTCTGCGTTCGCAGCCAGCTCCCCCAAGGGGACGCCTTAACTCCCTCTCGTGAACAAAAAGAGCCACCGCACAGCCTTGTGCGATGGCTCTTGGGTAGTGCTTCAGGTTTTGCTTAGCCGAAGATGTTGATCAGGATACCAGCAGCAACGGCAGAACCGATAACGCCGGCCACGTTGGGGCCCATGGCGTGCATCAGCAGGAAGTTGGAGGGGTTCTCGCTCTGGCCGACCTTCTGGGAAACACGAGCGGCCATAGGCACGGCGGAAACGCCGGCAGAACCAATCAGGGGGTTCACCTGACCGCCGGTCAGCTTGTACATGACCTTGCCGCACAGCACACCGGCTGCGGTACCGAAGGAGAAAGCGATCAGACCCAGCACGATGATGAACAGGGTGCGGGTATTCAGGAAGGTGTTTGCACTGGTGGTGCAGCCAACAGACAGAGCCAGGAAGATGGTGATGATGTTCATCAGCTCATTGCCGGCAGTCTTCTGGATACGATCCACAACGCCGGAAGATCGGAAGAGCGTCGTGTAGGGA
>ERZ506917.925-NODE-925-length-10469-cov-7.526503_pt1 | contig 10469 bp, 7 predicted proteins | sample MGYA00512904_ERZ506917 | MGnify/ENA metagenome assembly ERZ506917 | reverse complement strand
GGAGTTCAGACGTGTGCTCTTCCGATCTCAATCCAAAATGGAGATGGTTTGATCCAAATGGAGGTTCAAGCAATGATTGGTATTATAATGAAGGTACTACAGAAAATCCAAAATGGGTCGTCTATTATAAGGCAAACTTTCCAGAGGATGCACAGGGGGCACATCCTTTGAACTGTTGGAAGTACAGTGAAAAAGGCTATAACAACACAACTTATAACACAATATCAAGACATGTATTCCTTCCAAGCGTTGAAGAAGTACCCAATCTAGTGGCTCTAAACAACGTCAACAAGGTTTATGATTTCTTGAAAGGCACAAACAAATTCTTTATGCCATATGTGGCTCAGAGACAGTAATTCCAGTTCGCCACGCATTGCTATGCATTTGGGTTACGGCGATCGTTCTATGGGCAGCGACTATGTGACGAAGCCTTGGATTGGCGTGCGTCCTGCTTTCACGGTCGACCTCTCAAAAGTAAACACAACAGTAGTCGATACAGTGGAATACAAATAACTCAAGGAAGCATCTTGACTTTAATAATATATTGTGTGTAATATAAACGAAAGTAGAAATACCAGAAGCGGTGTACCCTACCAAAACCAAGTGGGAGCGAAAAAATCGGTCAATCATTTTTTTAGGTTGACCATTTCTTTATTTTAGGAGATATGTTCAACAATGTAGCAGAAATGCTGCATTTTTTTTGTCGTGGTGGCAAACAAAAAAAACTGTCGAGATGTATCAATCTAAACAGTCTTGTAATTTTTAACTAAATGACATTGGGCAATAGGATATCCCTTTCCATTGCTTGCTAACTAATATTTTTCTGGAACCCGAATATTAGCTACATAATAAAATTTATGTTTTTCTACCATATGCTTCTTCATACGACTCAAATTGTAACGATAACAGTCTGCTATGCCATCCGCAAAGGAATCTGCATTACCTTCCCTTAACTGTTGAAGCGCAAGAATAACTTGCTTATTGAGATGTGAAAGTGTATGTTTCTTGGACGGATAATAAGCAAAATGGTGTCCCCATTCAAGAAGATGATTGGTTTCAGACAATATAACATATAAAGGTTCTAACGTGGTATTTCTCATTATGGCTTTCAAAATATCCGACAAATAAATAGAGTCAGAAGAAGTAAATCTATCTGCCAGCTCGTCCAGTTCTTCTTTAGTAAACTGTGGAGCAGCAGCTAAAGCGGCAGGACGAATAATTAGTACCATTAACTGCAAAGCGTGAAGGTAACGTAGTGCTTTTTCTACATATCCAGAATTAAGAGCCAGCTGATGAAGTTTCGTATCATCCGGTTCTATCACTATAGTACCTTTACCATTTAATGTCTTTATGAAACCTCTTTGCTCGAGTTCTGATAATGCCTTTCTGACCGTCGATATAGAGACCTCATACTGGTTGGCCAGTTGTTTTTCATATGGAAGAAACATTCCAACAGAATACTCTCCAAGACCGATTTTTAGATTCAAGTCATCAACAATTTTTGAGTAACAATAATCCTGACCACGCATGGGATTCCATGAAAATCTCAAACCAGTTTGTGAATAACATTTTGGGGTGGCCTCTGACAGATAATTTAAGGTGTTTTCGATGAATTCCGTAAGTTTCTGATACATATTTGAGAGTAGGTTGTACTTTATGTGTGGATCATCGTCTTTTAAGACATCTGGAATGACATTGGCTACAGATACCGCTTCCTGTGAAAAATGCTTAGAGAAGTAAGTACACTCTTCTGTAAAAAATGCAAGCTTATTATAAAGGCCAAACGTAGAGTAGAGTTCGCTGAATAAGGAATTACCACCTATTCTCAATATATCATATCCTAATTTAGAAAAGGAACGCCATACACCGGGGGCATGTCTCAAACGCAATGCTTTCATAGCCTGCTTATAGTGGGGCATTATCTCCACATCACACCCCTGCAAAGCAAAAACTATAAGGGAAGGCAGTATTAGAGCAAAAGTCTGATATACCTGTAAAATGCTTTCCTTTTGCTTTAGAATCTCCAAAACAATATTTGATGAACTACAGGTATCTTTTTTTGAAACAACAATCGGCGCAAGGCGAGGCTGAATATCAACCAGTCCTTCCGCCCTTAATGCTTCGAAAACACGGTTAATCGTATATCTGCTAACATGGAATTGTTCGCAATACATCCTTGAAGATGGCAAGGCATTTCCATGAGGTATCTGTCCATCTAAAATACTCTGCTTAATTTCATTATATACAAATTCAAATTTTGTCTCTTGTGATTTCATAACTTGCCTCCTTGCTGTCTGGATTAAATCATGGAGTGTCTATTTTGTCAGCAAAAAAACGCGCTCACCTATTTGCACACCTTACCAATGTTGATATTGCAGTATGTATGGATGACATTTATAATGAAAATGCAAATGAATAGGAAAGAGTTTAAGTATCATGGATAAACAAAAAATTTTAATTGTGGATGATTCAGAAATGAATCGAGCTCTTTTAATAGATATTTTGGAAGAGCGCTATGATGTGGTAGAGGCTGAGAATGGTGTGGAAGCAATTTCTCTCCTTTCAAAGCAAAGCGCAGATTTCTCCCTTTTGCTTCTGGACATTATGATGCCTGAAATGGACGGATTTGAAGTATTAGCTTACATAAACAAATACCATTGGAATGACACCTTCGCTGTTATTATGATTTCTACTGATGACACTCCTGCTAATATAAAGAGGGCCTATGATTTAGGGGCTTTTGACTATATCAACCGACCTTTTGATTCAACCATTGTCCAGCGTCGAATTTCTAATACGATGTTTTTATACGCAAAGCAGCAGCGCCTTGAAAAAATTATTGCAGAACAATTTCACGAGCAGGAAAAGAATAGTAAGCTGATGATCTCAATTCTGTCTCATATTGTGGAATTCCGTAATGGAGAGAGCGGCCTACATATCCTGCATGTAAATGCAATTACAAAATATTTGCTGAAGCAGTTGGTTCAACTGACAGATCAATATCCTTTGTCTAAAGCAGATATTTCTTTGATCAGCACTGCTTCTGCGCTGCACGATATTGGGAAAATCTCAATTTCAGATGCAATATTAAATAAACCCAGCCGACTTACGGCAGAGGAATTTGAAGTGATAAAAACGCACTCAGTGATCGGTGCTAACATGCTATTAGACCTATCCATAGAGCAGCGCAAAAATCCGCTTATTAAATTTGCTTCTGAGATCTGCCGATGGCACCACGAAAGGTATGATGGCAATGGTTATCCGGACGGATTAAAGGGAGAAGAAATTCCCATTGCCGCTCAGGTAGTTGCGCTGGCCGATGTATATGATGCTTTGACCAGTGAGCGCTGCTATAAGAAAGCTTATTCACATGGAGAAGCTTTGAAAATGATTTTAGAAGGACAATGTGGTGCATTTAATCCTACACTTTTACTGTGTCTACAAGAAATTGCTGAGACACTTGAAAGTGAGTTTATGGATACCTCTTCTGAACAGGAGACGAAAAGCATTCAAGATATAAGAAATGAAGTAGATTACGACAGGTTGTTTTCCTATGAAAAACACACCGTCTTGTCTCGCAAACAGCAACAACTGCAATTATTATATATTGATTCCTTAACCAGTATTTACAATCGCCGCTATTATGACGAGCATTTTCAAGGTGCAGATTATATTCAGGCAATGGTCTTAATAGATGTAGATAATTTTAAGCACATCAATGATAATTATGGCCACGATGTTGGCGATATTGTATTGCAGAGCATTGCACAAACCGTTTTATCCTGTGTGCGAAAAACAGATGTAGTTATCCGTTATGGCGGCGATGAATTTGTAATCATCTTTTTCAGTATACCCCAAGAGATATTTGAGAAAAATCTGGAGAGGATCAGGCATTCTGTTGATAGTTTGATAATTGATGGACATCCCGAACTACATATGTCTGTAAGCATAGGTGGGGCATATGGAAGCGGAACCGCAAAAAAACTGTTCAAAGTTGCAGACAATATGATGTATCAATCAAAAAAACAAAAAAATCAAGTGAACCTTTGTCTTCTAAACGAAATATTGGGCAGCGCAGACAGCATTTAAAGGGAGGAATTGTAATTATGAATCTAAAAGATTGTTATATAAGATTTGGCGGCGATTTTGATGAAGTGCTGAGTAGACTGCGTCGTGAGCAAAGTGTTCAGAAATTTATGTATAAGTTTCTGGATGATAAAAGCTTTCATTTGTTTGAAGCGTCTATGGAGAATAAGGACTATGAAGAGGCTCTAAGAGCCATTCATACACTCAAAGGAATTTGTCAAAATCTTTCATTTACCAGATTGTTTGAAAGTAGTAGTTTGGTAACTAACGCATTAAAAGGAAACGATTGGAGTAAGGCTGTCGATATGATTCCGAAATTATCAAAGGATTACTATGAAACCATCAATGTTATTAAAGATTTTAAGAATTCCAGGGAGGAATAACATCAATGAGAAATAGTGAAACCAAGGATTCTACAACACGTTTTCTGATATACAGTTTCATTGGGCTTTTAATTTTTAGTATCAGTGTGTTTAGTCTGCTCGGAATCTATATGAGTCGAAAGAGTGAAAAGGCCGTTTACGAAGTTGGTCAAATTTATATGTCTGGAATGAATAAACAAATGTCCAAACACTTTGAAACTGTTATTAAGTTGTGTTTTAATCAGGTCAGTGGCATTGTTTCTGTTGTCTCAGCGGATAATAAAAATAAAGAAAAGTTATATGAGGAACTTGTTTACAGGGCACAGGTCAGGAACTTTGACTATTTAGCACTTTGTTCTGCTGAGGGAAATTTTCAGACTCTTTATGGACAATCAGTACAACCACTGAACCCGGAGCCCTTTGTAGAAGCATTAAAACGAGGAGAACAAAGAGTCGCTGTAGGCATTGATTCTGCCGGCAATGAAGTGGCATTGTTTGGCGTTGGCATTACGACTTACCCTATGCAGGATGGCAGCATGAGCACTGGACTGGTAGCAGCAGTCCCACTGGAGTACATCATCAATTTCCTTTCTTTAGAGGATGAAGAGAATCTGATGTATTACTATATTTTCAGACCGGACGGTAGTTTTGTAATACAGAGCCCCCACACGGAGTTGAGGGATTTCTTTAAACGACTACAAAAGCATCCTGATTCTACAGCAAATGAGTTATCTGAAGAAAGTTCAATTAAAGAATTTGGTGCTGCACTAAAAAAACGTGAAGAATATGTTACAACTGTTGACGTAAATGGTATTAAGCATCAGATATACGGTATACCATTACCTTATTCTGAGTGGTATTTGGTATCGGAAATGCCTTATAGTATATTGGACGATACCATAAATAATCTGAGCAACCAGCGTATGTTTATGACATTGTTATCTTGTGCTTCTATTTTGATCATTCTTACATTAATTTTTCTTCGGTATTTATCAATAACCCGTTCTCAGATGCTTGAGTTAAAGGATGCCCGCCAAAAAGCGGTTGAATCAAGTAAAGCAAAGAGCGAATTTTTAGCAAATATGAGCCATGATATTCGTACACCCATGAATGCAATTGTCGGCATGACCGCGATTGCCACAGCCCACATAGATGACCAGAAACAGGTACAGAATTGCCTTAGAAAAATCACATTATCAAGTAAACATCTATTAGGGCTGATAAACGATGTTTTGGATATGTCTAAAATTGAAAGTGGGAAATTAACTTTAACAACAGAACAAATTTCATTAAAGGAAGTTGTTGAAGGAATTGTTAATATTATGCAGCCACAGGTTAAGGCAAAAAGGCAAACCTTTGACACACATGTGGAAAATATCTTAACAGAAAATATATGGTGCGATGGTGTACGCTTGAATCAGGTTTTGCTAAATCTTTTATCGAATGCAATGAAGTATACACCGGAGGGGGGGGCGATACAACTATCCCTCTCTGAAGAAAAATCTCCGAAAGGAGAAAACTATATCCGAATCCATGTCAAGGTCAAAGATAATGGAATTGGTATGTCGTCAGATTTTCTGAAAAGAATATATGAACCCTATAGCCGTGCTGATGGAGTCAGGGTTAGTAAAACGCAAGGCACTGGTTTGGGAATGGCGATTACAAAGTACATTGTGGATGCAATGGAAGGATCCCTTAATATAACAAGTGAACTTGATAAAGGTACCGAGGTTTCTCTTACATTTGATTTTGAAAAAGCGGTTGAACAGGAAATGGATATGGTTCTTCCTTCCTGGAATATGTTGGTAGTTGATGATGATGAATTACTCTGCAGGACAGCGATAGACACGCTGAAAGCCATCGGCATTAATGCCGACTGGGTATTGAGTGGAGAAAAGGCGATAGAACTGGTTACCCAACACCACCAAAAGAGAGATGATTATCAAATCATTCTATTGGATTGGAAACTACCTGGTATGAATGGGATTCAAGTTGCAAAAGAAATCCGGCGTAATTTGGGAGATGAAGTAACGATTTTGCTGATTTCTGCATATGATTGGAGTGAATTTGAAGCGGAAGCTCGTGAAGCAGGTATTAGTGGTTTTATTTCCAAACCCCTTTTTAAATCCACTCTGTATCATGCTTTGCGTCAGTATATGGACGCTGAAACAGAAAATGATCAGACATTGAACCACAATATCGATCTATCCGGACGTCGTATTCTGCTTGCTGAGGATAATGAACTAAACTGGGAAGTTGCTAAAGAATTACTTTCCGATTTAGGTGTGGAACTGGATTGGGCGGAAGATGGCCAGATCTGTCTGGACAAGTTCCAAAGATCACCAGAGGGATATTACGATGCCATTCTTATGGATATACGGATGCCGCATATGATAGGGTATGAGGCCACAAAAGCTATCCGTGGACTGAATCATCCTAATGCCCTATCTGTTCCAATTATAGCTATGAGTGCAGATGCTTTTTCTGATGACATACAGCATTGTCTGGAGTGCGGTATGAATGCCCATATTGCAAAGCCAATCGATGTTATAGAATTGACTCGCATATTAAAAAGATTTTTAATTTAAATCTATCCATAAAACGAAGGACTGGTGTGATTCCGGTCCTTTTTTACCATTCTGCTTTTCTTGAATCCTGCCACAACGTTTTCGGATAAAACTCCAACTTCTTCCTCACCTTCCCATTTACCAAATGAAGGATTATTATATTGCCTGCTGGTAAATGTTTGACGAGAGCGTGTTCAGAGTAATCGAGAGCCACTCCTTTAATTGAGTTGATATCAAAAATCAAGTATGCTAGATATGTGATTATATGGAGTGATTGTGATGAATTCGATTAATGTTATACTTGTAATCTTAATATGCATCGGTTTTCCAATGGCTTTTTCTAAAAAGAGACAGCTAAGAGTGTGTTCCCTTGGACTAGTGACTTTAGCGCTTTTGATTGATATGGTCAAGTGTGCCGTTCAACATAATATAGAACAGACGGTTTTGACAGGGTTTGTTGTTCTTCTTTATTACTATGTATATCGTAAAGCATCTAACTTTAGTTAGCCTATAAAATCCAATAAAAAAAGGATTCTTGCAATGGAATCCTTTTATTATGCTTACTCGTTCAGAAAAGCTCTTTTCTGTCAAATTAGTTTTCGGCGTTTTCGGCATTTGTTTTGTCTATGATTTTCTAAGAACGAAAAAACTCATATTTTTTGGTTTCTTTATTTTGAAGAGGGCGTTCTCGGAGCAATCGAGTGAAGTATTTATTGATCAGTGAAAATTGTATGATCGTTTCAATGGACTTTTGATGGGCTCTGTCGAGAAAGAGTTTTCCTTTTTCGAGAATATTTGCCAAAGAGCCTTTGGTCCTTCTTGTGTAATGGGGCTTGTGTCAAAAAGCAAACCGATTGGTTTTAGACGGCGCTTTGGTTCTTTTTCAGAAGAACATCTGTCGCATACTCGATGTCGAATGGTAGAATGGGGTTTTAGGGGCAAGCACCTAAGGCTTATTGTATTTGTTAAAGAAACGAGGTAAGAACAAAATGAGTAAACTTAAAACAAAACAAGTAATTGCAACAGGTCTGTCCGCTTTAATGATGATGTTTAGTGTTACATCGGTGTTTGCTGCTGAACCAGATAGCAAGTCGAACACGCTAAACTATGAAGTATCATCAAGATATGATTGGATGATTCACAGCACAATCGACTTTGGTGAAGACGCAGGAACAAACAAAACCATTGATCGCACAGGTAATGGGGTCAAGGTTTTGAAAAATGTCATTCCTGAAGGCAAGTATCTGAACATTTCAGTCAAGGGTTCAGGAGGAACTGTAATGACTCCATCAGAACTTAAAACGTTGGATATTGAAGGAACTTAATATGTTGTTCTGGAAGAACGTGAAAATAACCAAGCGTTGGTTATGACAACTAGTAATATTGGAAGTAGAGAATTCCAAACAACTTTGGGTCCATATGGAGAACCCATTGCTCGCCACGATGGTAAAAATAATAGTACCTATGAAAATAGTACGATTGATAACTACTTAGAAAATGAATGGTACAACAGTTTATCTTCTAAAATGAAAGTGGCTATTCAGCCTGCAAATATTAAGTAGGTTTCATATACAACATATAATGACCCAAATGCAAAACAGGAAACTGGGCCTAATGGTCAAGTGTATAACACAATCAGACGTCATGTGTTCTTACCAAGCGTAAGCGAACTTGGTAAAGTTGTGGATTTAAAAAATCCAGATAAAGTAAAAGCATTTTTGAATGGTGCTAGTATTCAGACAAGAGACAGCTATCAGTGTGATACCGACCATACGATGATTCTGTCTGCCTACGACAACAACATAAATACCAATATCACGGGGAGTCCTGAGGACGTGCGTCCCGCTTTCGTCGTTGATTTATCTCAAGTCAACTACTCAGTCGTAAAATAACTCATAAAACATTCAAAGCAGAATCTCATAATAGAGGTCCTGCTTTTTTCATGCTTTCGCTTGCACTTTTTCATTTTACCGACCGTTCTTGTCATTCTGGTCGAGTACAAGACAACTTCCACTCACTATAATAGGCATGGAAGGGAGGTGAATGAGATGAAAACTGTAAACTGCTTTGAATTATATCCAAGCATTCTTGGAGCAAAGACAGTGCAAAATCTACTTCTTTTAAATCTTTCCAAGCATGCACACTTCTTTAAATGATGACACTCTGGAAATGTACATTACTAAGGAGGAATATGTCTTTGTGTTGAATGAGCTGTCTAAGCTGAACAACTACGCCTTGACTATGCCTAAAGATGTAGAAGAAACGAATATAACTTTAACATCTATGCCAATCGAGTGTGCTATTGTCGAACGATATTCAGAGCTTTACGATCTCATGTTCGAAGCTGAATATGTACAGAAAGATGTAGATGATGAAACTTTAGTCAGTGATAGAGAAAGAGATTATACAGACTTTCTTATAGGCAAGAAGTTCTCAGCAAGCTTTGACCTTGACAAAGAATATCAAGATTATTTGAATCAGAAGACTTTGCTGGGGCTTTAAATATTTCTTTGCTTGAATTTCCTCGCTTTGTATAAAACTCTTAGCACAAGAGAACTCTCTGCATAAACAAAACACTATTATCTTTCTTCTATTCTAACGTGTACAAAGCACGACTATGAACCTATTGTACATGTAAATGTTTTGTCTAAAGGAAAGAATCGTGAACAAAACTCCTCATATACGATGAACATAGGCTCTACGCTACTCCGAACATATTGTTTATTTCTTTTTACTTTCACAAAGAGGACTTTGTTCCTCTTTTTTTTTGGACCCGAATTTACAATCTAAATGCAACGGATGTCAAAAAAAAAGAAAGTGACTCATAAAATCCAGTACAATGGTGTTTGCGAAGACAACATTGAAAGGAGATATTATGAATCACCACAAGCATCTTACACTAGAAGAAAGAGAAAAGATATTAAAATATCACTCAATGGGTTATTCTCTTAGCAGAATCGCTGAAATACTATGCGGAAATAAATCTACTATCTCAAGAGAACTTAATAGAAACAGTGATAAGGATGGATATTTTCCAAACCGTGCCGAAAATAAATATCTCAGCAGGCGTCAAAAATGTCGTCCAAAAAAACTGTTGGAAGATTCAGAGCTGTATGCTTATGTAAAGGATAAATTCCTGAATGAGCAATGGTCGCCTGAAGAAATAGATGGTCGATTGAAACTTGAAAAATCCAAATGGTCAATCAGTTATTCCACTATTTACAGAGCCATTTACGACAGAATGTTTGATGAGCCTCATCTTTCAAGTGGAAACAGAGGCGCTATAAGAAAATTGCGTCATAGAGGAAAATCACGCCATACAAAAGGATATGTAGAACGTCGAGGACAAATTGTCATTAGTCATGATATAGATGAGCGTCCTGCAGTTGCCAATGAAAGATCTCGACTGGGAGATTGGGAAGGCGATACAGTTGCGGGAATTACAGGAAAAGCC
>ERZ506917.911-NODE-911-length-10537-cov-3.775329_pt1 | contig 10537 bp, 5 predicted proteins | sample MGYA00512904_ERZ506917 | MGnify/ENA metagenome assembly ERZ506917 | reverse complement strand
TGTCGCAGGTACCCTCCTTCACGGCGGTGATGCCGGAGCCGGAGCCGGTGGGGTTATAGGTGAAGTTTACGCCGGAGTTCGCTTCCATGAAGGCTTCGCCCAGAGCGCCGATGACCTTCTCCATGGAGGTGGAGCCGTCGGTGGCGACGGTGCCGGAGAGTGCGGCGGGGGCTTCGGTCTGAGGAGCGACGGTCGTCTGTGCCGCAGTCTCGGCAGGAGCGGCCGTTGTGGCGGCGGGCTGGCTCTGAGAGCAGCCGGCCATGGCGACAACAAGCATGGCAATCAGTGCAATGGAAATGACTTTTTTCATAATCTTACTTCTCCTTGTAGGCTTTATTTTTGATGTACTCGGGATTTATCCTACGATTCGCATTTTACTAGTCTATTGTAAATTCCAAAATCTTCGCTATGTAAAATCAAAATCAAAGAGCAAAGCGAATTGTAAAGAATGAAAAGTCCTTGACAGAGACGCACGATTCTTCTAAAATAGGAGCGAAGGGTGATACCGCCCTCCATTGGATAGACAATACTTTCGCGGAAAAGGAGACGCTATGTATCGTATTTTGGATTTGAATCCCCAGCTTGAGCCTTTCACCGGGGATATTGATTTGCGGATGCACCTGTACCGGTCGGCAAAAAAACGTATTCTGTCCGAGGGACAGAGCCTGAATGATTTTGCCAACGCTCACATGTACTTTGGCTTCCATCACGTGGATGGCGGCTGGTACTACCGGGAGTGGGCGCCCAGCGCCTACCAGCTGTATCTGGAGGGCGAATTCAACGGCTGGAACCAGACCTCCCACCCGCTGACCAATCTGGGCAACGGCAACTGGGAGCTGTATCTCCCCGGCGACGATGCCCTGTGGGACGGCTGCAAGGTCAAGACTGTGGTGGACGCCAACCTGACCCGCACGGAGCACATCCCCCTGTATGCCCGCCGGGTGGTGCAGAACAAGCAGAACATCACCTTCGAGTGCGAGGTGGTGGATGACCGTAAGGCATTCCCGTGGACGGACAAGTGCTTTACCGGCGAGGACGAGCTGTATATCTATGAGGCCCACATTGGCATGGCGCAGGAGGAGGGCAAGGTCGGTTCCTACCGGGAATTTGCCGATAACATCCTGCCGAGAATCCACAAGGCGGGGTACAATACCCTCCAGCTCATGGCCATTATGGAGCATCCCTATTACGGCTCCTTCGGCTATCAGGTGAGCAGTTTCTTCGCCGCTTCCTCATGGTTCGGAAAGCCGGAAGACCTGAAATATCTGGTGAACAAGGCGCACGCCATGGGCATCCGGGTGCTGCTGGACGTGGTGCATTCCCACGCCGTCAAGAATACCGCCGAGGGCATCAACATGTTCGACGGCACCACATGGCAGTTCTTCCACGACGGCCCCAAGGGCGACCATCCTGCGTGGGGAACAAAGTGCTTTGACTACGGCAAGACCGGCGTTATCCACTTCCTGCTGTCCAACCTGAAATTCTGGATGACGGAGTACCATTTTGACGGCTTCCGCTTTGACGGCGTGACCTCCATGCTGTACCATGACCACGCCCTCGGTACGGACTTCACCTCCGACGGCAAGTATTTCTCCTACAACACCGACACCGAGGCGGTGACGTATTTGCAGCTTGCCAATGAGCTGATCCGTCAGGTGAACCCCAAGGCCATCACCATCGCCGAGGACATGTCCGGTATGCCCGGCATGTGCCTGCCCATTGCGGACGGCGGCATCGGCTTTGACTACCGGCTGGGTATGGGATTGCCGGATATGTGGATCAAGGCGGTGAAGGGGCAGGACGAATTCTGGGACATTAACAAGATGTGGGGCAGTATGTGCCTGCGCCGTCCCGGAGAGAAAACCGTGGCCTATGTGGAGTCCCACGATCAGGCGCTGGTGGGCGACCAGACGATGATCTTCCGCCTGGCCGGGGCGAACATGTACACGGACATGAACAAGGACTGCCACAACCCTGTGATCGACCGTGCCATTGCCCTGCACAAGATGATTCGTCTGTTCACTCTGTCCGGCGGCGGAGAAGCGTACCTCAACTTTATGGGCAACGAGTTCGGACATCCCGAATGGATCGACTTCCCCCGGGAGGGCAACGGCTGGAGCTTCCATTACTGCCGCCGCCAGTGGAGCCTGAAGGACAACGGAATGCTCAAATACCAGTGGCTGGGCGACTTTGACGAGGATATGGTTCGTTTGACCAAGGAGAACCGGATTTTCGACCAGCGGATGGCAGACCTGCTGCTGATGAAAGCGCCGGAGCAGACCCTTGCCTACTACCGCCACGGGCTGGTGTTCGTGTTCAACTTCCACTTCGGTAATTCCCTGAATAACGTTCTTGTCCCGGTTCGCCAGCCGGGCGAGTACACGGTGGTTCTGTCTACCGACGATGAAAAGTACGGCGGCTTTGGAAACGTGGCAAAAAAGACCTACGCTACCAAGCGTTTTGACGGCAGGGACTACATTGAACTGTACATCCCCGCGAGAACCGGCTTCGTGCTGAAGGAAAAGGTGATCCTTCCCGAAATGCCCGCAGCCCCGAAAAAAGCAGCGAAATAACGGAAGACGGCGTGACCGGGTTCGGTCACGCCGTTTTTGTGCGAAAATATGCAGTAAAACAAATTGACGTGTGCAGGAAACTTTGTGCATTTCATAGATTTCTTGATTTTTGAGACGAAAAATGAATTTTTGCCTAATCTGATGTTGCATTTTTGGGGCTTCGGACATATAATATACACATAAAACTTGTCAAAATGCCGAAAGGATGATCGATATGACTCCCTATTCCTGCATGACCCGGGAAGAACTGGAACGTGAATACGGCAGTGTGCTGGCGTCCTACGAAGCCTGCAAGGCGCAGGGGCTGAATCTGAATATGGCCCGCGGTAAGCCCGCCAAGAAGCAGCTGGATCTGGTCAGCGGCCTTCTGACCGTGCTGCAGACTCCTGAGGACTGCTTCGACGACGGCGTGGACGCCCGGAATTACGGTGAACTGGCGGGTATTCCCAGTGCCCGGAGGTACTGGGCGGATGTGCTGGGCTGCAAGGCGGATCAGGTGTTCGTCGGCGGCGCGGCTTCCCTGAATATGATGTTCGACGTGGTGTCCCGTGCCTACACCCACGGCCTGCTCCACAGCCCCAAGCCATGGTGCCGGGAGGAAAAGGTGAAATTTCTCTGCCCCGCCCCCGGATATGACCGGCATTTCCAGATCGGCGAGTTCTTCGGCGCGGAGTTGATCCCCGTCCCCATGACTCCCGAAGGCCCGGATATGGACGTGGTGGAGGAGCTGGTGAAGGACCCGCAGGTCAAGCTCATATGGACGGTTCCCAAATACTCCAACCCCGACGGAATTATTTACTCCGACGAGACCATCCGCCGCTTTGCCCACTTGAAGCCCGCTGCCCCGGACTTTGCCATCATCTGGGACAACGCCTATGGCGTCCACGAATTCGAGGGCGACTATGTCCCGTTCCCGGACATCCTCTCTCTGTGCGACGAAGCGGGGCGGCCGGATATGGTCTATGAGTTCGCGTCCACCTCCAAGATCACCTTTGCCGGCGGCGGCATTTCCTGCATGGCTGCCAGCGAGGCCAATATCTGCTATTTCACCGGTATTTTCGGCGTGCAGATGATTTCCTACGACAAGGTTAACCAGCTGCGCCATGTGCGTTTCCTGAAGGACAAGGCGCACACGCTGGAGATCATGAAGCTCCACGCATCCGTCATGGCACCGAAATTTGAGTGCGTCGCAAAATGGCTGAACCGGGAGATCAAGCCTCTGGGCATTGCCCATTGGAACGACCCGAAGGGCGGCTATTTCGTCAGCCTGTTTGCCATGCCCGGCACGGCGAAGCGGGTCTGGACGCTGTGCAAGGAGGCCGGTGTGGTGCTGACCAACGCCGGTGCGACCTACCCCTACCGCAACGACCCGGACGACTCCAACCTCCGCATTGCCCCCAGCCTGCCCCCGGTGGCCGAGCTGGAAAAGGCTATGGAGGTGCTGTGCCTGAGCCTGCGTCTTGCGGCGCTGGAAAAGCTGCTGGCAAAATAAATACACCGCATACGGGACGGCGTGGCTTCGGCCACGCCGCCTTTTCGTATCTAAAATTTTCTTGAGAATTCTCAAGAAATGTGTTAGGTTTTGGATTGGAAATCCTTCTATCAGGGTGAAGGACAAAACACAGGAGGTGCGTTGAATGAACGATGAACAAATCATACAGCTGTTCTTCACCCGAAACGAAGACGCCATCCGGCAGACGGACGACCGGTATGGCGCGAAGCTCACAAGGCTGTCGGAGAATATCGTAGGAAGCCGGGAGGACGCCCAGGAGTGTGTCAATGACACCTACCTCAAGGCATGGAACACCATTCCGCCCACGAAACCGGTTCACTTTTTTGCCTATCTCGCAAAAATCTGCCGCCACTTCGCCTTTGACCGGCTGGACTGGAACAACGCGGCAAAGCGCAAGGCCGAGGTCGTCACGCTGACGCAGGAGATGGAAGCGTGCATTCCCGGCCAATGGCAGGAAACGGACGTGAGAAGCGCCGAGATCAGCCGGTTGGTGGGCAGCTTTCTATGGAAGCAGACGGCGGACAACCGGATGATTTTTGTCCGGCGGTACTGGTTCGGCGACAGCGTCAGCGAAATTGCTCTGCGCTATGAGATCAGCCAGAGCGCCGTGCTGATGCGGCTGTCCCGGATGCGGGAAAAGTTGGCGGTTTACTTAAAAAAGGAGGGTTTTCAGGTATGACAGGCAAGGATATGTTGCAGGGCATTCAGAATCTGGATGCGGAGCTGATCGAGGAATCGGAATTCGGAACATTCGGAAGGGGAAAAGCAAGGGGCTTCGGCAAAAAGAAGCTGCTGCTCATTCTGGCGGCGGCGCTGATTATGGCAACCATGACGGCGGCAGCGGCCATCACCCGCTGGACGGCGACCATGCAGTACGGAGACAACGGCGGCACAACGCAGCAGATCTCCGAGCAGGTCAAGAAGCAGGCAGAGCAAAGCGGCCTGTCCGCGACGCCCACCGAGACAAAGGACGGAAAGAAGAAAGCCGTTTCCGCGACGGACAACGGCATCACCGTCACCCTCGCCCAGACGCTGATGGATCAGTACGGCGGCAGAGCCATTTTCCGCATTGAGGGTTTACAGCTGGAAGAAGGGCAGGCACCTTGGGCATGGTGGGACTACCGGGTGGACGGAGAAGTGATGCCCATGAGCTGGGGCGCTCATTTTTTTGACGGCGTGCTTTGGGATGCCGACCACAATCCCACATATGCAAAGAATGGTCAGCCGGTTCCCCGGGTGGGAGAAGACCAACAGCTGCTTCTGGACTATCAGCTGGCCGACGGGAGCATTGAATTCAGCATCGATTTTGCATTCTCTCCGGATGAGAGCATGTTCGGAAAGGAAATGGCCGTGACCTTCACCGGCTTCGGCATTCAGGGCGAGAAGTTTGAAGACGAGGATATCATGACCACCCCCGGCAATTGGGTGCTGCGCTGGACGCTGGAAGGCACCACGGAGGCGCCGAAAAAGTGGACGCCCAACGCCAAGGTCGGAGATCTGTGGGATGTAACGCTCCTTGAGGCGGAAATCGGCCAGTACAGCATGAAGTTCGCTTTCCGGCTGGGGGATGAATATACGGACGACATCGATTTCACGGAGAAAACTGGCTGGTCGCCGACCCCGGCAAGCATCCGCCTGAAAGACGGAACCGACATTCGGCCTTACGGCAACGGCGGCGGTTCATGGGATGCTGACAGCCACACGTACACGTGCATCAAGCATACCCTCAACATGGTTCTCGATCCGGAACAGATCGCAGGCGTGAGCTTCTACAACGGCAGCGAACTGAACGATCAGGGCAAACGGGTGAGTAAGCCGTATTACTACATTCCTTTTGAATAAGCAGAAGGCAGGACACCAATTCGGTGTCCTGCCTTAAACTTATACTGCGGCGGCTTCTTCCTCGGCCAGGCGCTTTTTCGCGGTGGACAGCATCAGCTTGATGCGGTTGAGCTGATTGACCTCCGACGCGCCGGGGTCGTAGTCCACGGCTACGATGTTGGACTGGGGATAGGCTTTTTTCAGCGCCTTGATGACGCCCTTACCCACAACATGGTTGGGCAGGCACGCAAAGGGCTGAATGCACACGATGTTGGGCGTGCCGGAGAGAACCAGCTCCGCCATTTCTCCCGTGAGGAACCACCCCTCGCCGTACTGGTTGCCGATGGAGAGGAAGGGCTTTGCCAGCTCTGCCACCTTCTCGATAGGCATGGGCGGCTCAAAGCGGCGGCTCTTTTCCAGTGCGTCCAGTGCGGGCTTGCGTATCAGCCGAATTGCGTCCACGCCGAGCTTCGCCGTGGCGGCGCTTGTCCAGCCCGCGCCTAAAAATTCATGCTTGTAATCGCCATTGTACACGCAGTAGTTCAGAAAGTCCATCAGGTCAGGCACCACGGCCTCCGCCCCCTCGGCTTCCAGAAGATCGACCAGATGGTTGTTGGCGAGGGGCATATACTTGACCAGAATCTCACCCACCACGCCGACTCTGGGCTTGCGCAGAGTTTCGTCAATGGGAAGCGCGTCAAAGGCTTCCACAATGCCGCTGCAAACCGCCTTATACGACCATTTGCTCTTGCTGTTTACAAGCGAATCAATGGCGATTTCCAGCCACTTCTGATGAAGGGCGTTGGCGGAACCCTTCTCTTTCTCATAGGGACGTACCCGGTACAGGCAACGCATGAACAGGTCGCCGTAGACCACGCCCCGCAGGGCGGTGAACAGAAGGCCGGGGGAGAGCTTGAAGCCCTCGTTGGTCTCCATGCCGTTGGCGTTCAGGGAGATGACCGGGATATGGCCAAGCCCCGCCTTGTCCAGCGCCCGGCGGATGAAGCCGACGTAGTTGCTTGCCCGGCAGCAGCCGCCGGTCTGGGTCATCATCACGGCGAGCTTGTCCGTGTCGTATTTCCCGGAAAGCACCGCGTCCATGATCTGCCCCACCACGGTGATGGAGGGGAAGCAGGCGTCGTTGTTTACGAATTTCAGCCCCATGTCGATGGCGGCGCGGTTGTCGTTGGCAAGCACCTTGATGTGGTAGCCGTACTTCTTGAAAATCGGTTCCAGCAGGTCAAAGTGAATGGGGCTCATCTGGGGGGCGAGGATGGTGTAGCCGGATTGGTACATTTCCTTGGTGAATTCCGACCGGTGGTAGGCGGCGGGCTTGGGCTGGGGGCGAATACCCCGCGCCTGACGCTGGTTCATGGCGGCCAGCAGACTGCGGATGCGGATACGGGCAGCCCCCAGATTGTTCACCTCGTCGATTTTCAGGACGGTGTAGAGCTTGTTGCTGCCCTCCAGAATTTCGCACACCTGGTCGGTGGTGACAGCGTCCAGACCGCAGCCGAAGGAATTCAGCTGGATCAGCTCCAAGTCCTCCCGGTTCCGCACGAACTCTGCCGCGCTGTACAGCCGGGAATGGTAGACCCACTGGTCGTTGACCCGGAGGGGGCGCTCGGGGGTGAAATCGATGGGCAGGCTGTCCTCGGTGAGGACGGCAAGGTCATAAGAGGCAATCATTTCCGGGATACCGTGGTTGATTTCGGGGTCAATGTGATAGGGTCTGCCAGCCAGAACAATGCCCCGCGCGTGATTATCCGCCATCCATTGCAGCGCCTTTTGCCCCTCTGCACGAACGTCGGACTTGGCGCGCTGCTGTTCTTCCCATGCCTTGTGGACGGCAGCGCGGACTTCCTTCCCGTCGATGCCCCATTCTTCCTTGCACAGGGCGGCCAGCCGGTCGGCGGCGATTTTCTCGCTGGTAAAGGCGAGGAAGGGGCGGATGTAGCGGACTTCGCCGTCTGCGACGGCTTCCACGTTGTTTTTCAGATTCTCCGGGTAGGAGACCACGATGGGGCAGTTGTAATGATTCTGCGCGCCGGGGGTCTCCTGATGCTCATAGAATACGCAGGGATGGAAGATGGTTTTGATTCCCTCATTGATGAGCCATTGCACGTGACCGTGGGAGAGCTTGGCGGGGTAGCACTCGGATTCCGAGGGGATGGACTCCATGCCCAGCTCGTAGATTTTCCGGTTGGATTTGGGGGAGAGAACCACCCGGAAGCCCAATTCCCGGAAGAATGTTGCCCAGAAGGGGTAATTTTCGTACATATTCAGCACTCTGGGAATGCCGATGACGCCCCGGCTGGGATTTTCCAGCGGGGGATAGTCGAACATCCGCTTCAGCTTATAGGCCGTCACGTTGGGGCCTTTCCGCCCGGTGCCGGTGCCGCCTAACCCTTTTTCACAGCGGTTGCCGGTGACATGGCGGCGTCCGCCGGGGAATTTGTTGATGGTCAGCATACACCGGTTGGAGCAGCCGCCGCAGCGGGTGGTGGAGGTGGTGTAGGTCAGACTCAGAATGTCGTTCAGGGGTAGGGTGGTGCTTTCCTGACCGTGGTAGCGCTCCCGCGCCACCAGCGCCGCGCCGAACGCGCCCATAATGCCGGAAATATCGGGGCAGGTGGCCTCCACGCCGGCAATCTTCTCAAAGGCGCGAAGCACCGCCTGATTGTAGAACGTGCCGCCCTGCACCACGATGTGTCTGCCAAGGTCGGCGGGGTCTGCCAGCTTGATGACCTTGTAAAGGGCATTCTTGATGACGGAGTAGGCAAGTCCCGCAGAAATATCCTGCACCGTGGCGCCCTCTTTTTGCGCCTGCTTGACGTTGGAATTCATGAACACGGTGCAGCGGGTGCCGAGATCCACTGGCGAAGCGGCGCGCAGCGCGTGGTCCACAAAATCCGCCAGCGGCATGTTCAGCGATTCCGCGAAATTCTCGATAAAGGAACCGCAACCGGCGGAGCAGGCCTCGTTGAGGTTGATCCTGTCGATGACGCCGTTGCGGATGCGCATGCACTTGATGTCCTGCCCGCCGATGTCCAGGATGAACGAGACGCGCGGCTCGAAAAACCTGGCCGCCGTGAAATGCGCCACGGTTTCCACTTCATCCACGTCCAGGCGCAGCGCCGCCGCCAGCAGGGCGCTGCCGTAGCCGGTGGCCGCGGCCGCCCTGATGGTGAGACCGGGGCGCTTCTGGGAGTAAATATCCCTGAGGACGCCGAGGGCCGCCGTGAGGGGATCGCCCTTGTTGGAATCGTAAAAGGAATAGAGCAGGTTGCCGTCGGCATCCAGCAACGCGGCCTTGATGGTGGTGGAACCGCAGTCAAAGCCCAGCCAGGCGTCGCCCTCGGACGTGGCCAGATCCCGCCGGACCGCGCGGCTGCCGGAATGACGGGCGGCGAAGGCCTCACGCTCCTCGCGGGAGGCGAACAGGGGCGGCAGCCTGCCGTAGGTCTGCGCCGCGCCGCGTTCTTCCAGCACGGTCAGGCAATCCGCAAACGAAAAGGTTTGCGGGCTCATGTCCATGGCGTGATAGGCCGCACCCAGCGCCACGAAGAAATGCCCGTCCTCCGGAAAGACCGCTTCGCGCATCTCCTTGAGCATGGCCGTGAAGCGCTCGCGCAGGGAGGGCAGAAAGGACAGCGGACCGCCGAGAAAAACGATCTTGCCTTTGATGGCCCTGCCGCGCGCCAGGCCCCCAATGGTCTGATTGACCACGGCCTGCATGATGGAGGCGGCGATGTCCTCGCGCGCGCAGCCTTCGTTGAGCAGGGGCAGGATGTCGGTTTTGGCGAAAACCCCGCAACGCGACGCAATGGGATAAATGGTCGCGTGGCCTTGGGCCAGCCGGTCCAGACCGGCGGCGTCCGTGCCGATAAAAGCCGCCATCTGGTCGATGAAGGCGCCGGTGCCGCCGGCGCAGGAGCCATTCATCCGAACCTCCAGCCCGTTGGTGAGAAAGAGAATCTTGGCGTCCTCGCCGCCCAGTTCGATGATGACGTCCGTCCCCGGTGCCAGACGGTTGGCCGCCACCCGGGTAGCGAACACCTCCTGCACAAAGGGAGCCTTTACGCTCTCCGCCATGCCCATGCCGGCAGAGCCGGAGATGGCCAGATACGCGCGGCCGTCAGGCAGATATTCGGCGGCGACTTTTTCCAAAAGCGCTCTGCCCTTTTCTAAAATATGGCTGAAATGACGCTCATAGGTAGAATAAACGATCTGCCCGGCGTCATTCAGCACGACACATTTAATGGTGGTGGAACCAATATCCAGACCAACTCTCATAGGCTTTAGCCTCCTGCGGGTCAGGCAAACCCACTGAAGCTGCGCGCCGTAGGGCGGATAAGCGGGGTTGCCGTTGGGGTGATTGCGGGATACCGAAGGCCGGGTCTGCCCCAAGGCGCTACAATATCAGTATATATTATACAGGTTTCTTGAAAATTCGGCAAGAGTGCCGCCGCATAAAATCGTTGTCAAATGACAGGAATTGTACAAAAACACGGAAGCGGTGCGAAAAAGATCCGCACCGCTTCCGCGTCAAAAGAAAAGAGGAGTATGGATGAAAAAACTTGGGGTCACGTTCTCGTTCCGGGTCCCTGCTCCCTTCCTGAGAACACTT
>ERZ506917.886-NODE-886-length-10694-cov-4.174077_pt1 | contig 10694 bp, 11 predicted proteins | sample MGYA00512904_ERZ506917 | MGnify/ENA metagenome assembly ERZ506917 | reverse complement strand
GGAATGATAAACGCCAGGGTCTTTCCTGAGCCAGTAGGGGACAGCAACATTATGTTGTTGGTGCTAAAGTTTTCAGCCATAGCTTTTTGAATCTCGTTTATTGATTCGATTCCGAGTCGGCTTGAAATATTGTTTAGAATGATGCTTTCTTTCATTGATATAATTTTTTCGCAAAAGTACTTAGAATTAGATAAATTAAATGTAAATTTGTGGAAATTTTGGAAACAGAAAACACAATTTATGGGATTATTAGAAGCTATAGGAAATTTGCACATCATCAATGTGGTGCTTTGCGCATTGATTGGAGTGGTGTTTACTCTTTGGTTTATACCGCGAATCTTAGTCGTGTCGTTCAAAAAAAAGTTGTTCGACTTTGCCGACGAAAGAAAGGTCCATACAGGAGTAGTTCCTCGTTTGGGCGGAGTGGCATTTGTGCCGTCGATATTGATATCCGTGAGCCTTATGGCAGGAATCTCATCGTTGGTTTTGCCGGGAGATGCCAATGTTTTTGTTGTTCCCACTCTTCAGATGGCTTTTGGCTTATGCAGTCTGATTCTGTTGTATTTTGAAGGAATTATGGATGATTTGGTGGGATTGAGATATCGTGTCAAATTTGTAATCCAAATATTGTGTGCGTTGCTTATTGTAGCGTCTGGAATATGGCTTAATGATTTCCATGGCTTGTTCGGACTCGCAGGGCTTAGTCCTTGGTTTGGAGTGCCTTTCTCGGTGCTGCTCGTAGTGTTTATAATCAATGCAATCAATCTAATAGACGGAATCGACGGCTTGGCGTCGGGATTGAGCATCGTGTCTGCATTCTTCTTTGGAATAATGTTCTGCTATGAGGGCTATTGGGGCTTCGCAATGCTTGCATTCTCATTGATGGGCACGCTTGTCCCGTTCTTTTACTACAACGTTTTTGGAGATGCTCAAAAACGGCGTAAGATATTTATGGGCGACACGGGGTCTCAGTGTGTGGGGTTGATACTTAGTGTTTTGGCAATCCGACTTTCGATGACGTTGCCCGATGAACAGCCTAAAATTAGCGGCATCATTATCGTGGCGTTCTCGATGTTGCTCGTGCCGGCATTCGATGTTGTCCGGGTGATGATCCATCGTTTCCGCAGACATAAAAATGTGTTTGAGGCAGACAATAGCCATATACATCACAAGCTGCTCATGCTTGGGATGACTCACAAGGTTGCGATGATAACAATTCTTGTAATCTCAATGTTCTTTGTCATGATGAACCTTGTTCTGCTTAAAGTCATCGACATCCATATTGATAATGACCGCCGGCGGTTTAATGCGCTCCAGGTCCTTCTCATACTGGGTGCGGTTCAACAGCATGGTCAGTCCGTCCAAACGGGAAAACCTTCTGCACCGGTGATTATACAGCAGCGCATTTCCTACTGCGACGCACAGATAGTCCACCCGCAGATCGGGAAATATCATCTGGATATAAATACCCATCGAAAGGAACAGCATAATCGCCAGCAGTGCGGCTTCCGGCCGCATTTGGTATTTCATCTCGTCCATCATCACACATATAAAGCAGTACAGGATAGAAACAATAAATACCGCCACATGCACCCAGTACAGCCTGCCTCTGTGGTAAACATTCATTTCATCAATATAGAAGACCCATCCGTACTGGTTGCTCACGATCATGAACAGTGCATTCACTACAATGGCTCCAATAGCGGCCGCAGGCTTTCTCACCTTGCTGTATGTGTGCGCTGCCATCACACACATCACCGGCGCCATGCAGAATTCCACCGTTTTAGCGAACCAATGCGGCCCGATCAGTGCAGGCTCTGCACCGTTCGTCTTTACCCCGATCCATTCTCCCATCTGGGCCAATCCTATGATCACACATACCGTTATGAACCGTATGGTCGCTGTTTTATCCGCCAGCCGGTCGGTATATACATCCACTATGTTCACCACCAGCAGCGCCATTGTGATCACTACGATCGCAGTATACAGCTCCACACTTGCTCCACCTCTTGCTCATTCTTTGAGAAATCAACAATGTTCAAATTTCATCTTTTTACCACAAAAGCCCGGCTTTCGTCGATTCTTTGCTCCATACATTTTGTCGTTTTTGCACAAACCCTTATATATATATATATATATATATTAGTTAACCAATAACAATTTTATTTTACAATATTATGTCCTTTTCGTCAATCCTTTACAACTTGCTCTTCCCTGCATTTCGCACCGTCTCAGCGCCTTTTCGCGCCAGTCTGTTGTTTTTCTGCCGCCCTCCTACTTTCAGCGCAGATATGCATGTTCTAGGAGCTCCACCTTTGCTTGACGGGGACACATACGGTTTTGACGGGCATGAATGCCGCGTATGTCCTTGTAAAACAAGGGAAAGTTCTGCTCTCCTTTCTCCTACCAGCTTGTGCAGAGTACAGGCCGCCTTTCTACCCCCTGCTTAAACTTTGCAAAAGGAGCCGGACAGCACCTTCTCGGTCCTATCCGGCTCCTTTGGCTTATTTCAGTCGGCCCTCACCGCCCATCAGGGCGGTCATTTCCTCTATGCGCTCCAGCGGGAAAGGCGGCTCACACAGGGGCTTTAGGGCAATGCTCATCAGCTTCATGGGATTGTCATCGGCAGCCACGCGGTTGGAGCTCAGTGCTCCGCACCTACGGCAGCGGTGGATGATGGCCCACTCACCCTTACCGCGTACCCACACCGCAATTGGCTCCATGATGCCGCCGCAGTCGGCCTCCCGGTCCCCCGGCTCGATATCCACATGCAGGCTGGAAAGACAGTTGGGGCAGTGGTTGCGGTGGTCAGTCCCGGCCGCATCCGGTGTTACCAACCGCCCGCACACTTTACAGGTAAAGCTGTCATTGCAGGGGTGGTTTTTATAGTAGCCTTTTTCAAAGGTCTTGCGTTTATTCTCGCGGTTCATGTTGCCTCCCGTTGAGTCATTTTATTCTTTGGCCGCGCGGCACAGCGCTTCGATATTCCCACTTTGGATCGCGGCAATATTCTGGCGGATCTTTTCTTCCTCCCAGTCCCACCAGCGGAGCTCCTCCAGCAGGGCAATAGTTTCCACATCAAACCGGCGGCGGATGGGCTTAGCCGGCACTCCAGCCGCAATGGTATAGGGCGGAATATCCCTGGTCACCACAGCACGGGCACCTATAATAGCCCCATCCCCGATCGTCACACCGGAAAGGATCACCGCCTCATAGCCGATCCACACATCGTTGCCGATGGTGATGCTGCCATGGTTATCCCACGCCTCCGCAATGGAAGCGCAGTCGGTCGGCAGTCCCCATTCCTCAAAGAAGATGGGGAACGGATAGGTAGAAAGGCTGCCCAGCGCATGGTTTGCCGCGTTAAAAATGAATTTAGCGCCGCAGGCGATGGAACAAAACTTGCCGATGGACAGGGTATCGCCATTGCACTCGGGGTAATGGTACAGCACGCAGTTCCGTTCAAAGTCCCTCGGGTCATTCACATAGTCATCGTAGGTAGTGTATTCCCCCACCTGAATGGTCGGGTCTTTGACAACATTTTTCAGGTAAACGGTGCTGTGCCCCTGGGAACGGGGATATATCTTCCAATTAGGTATCATGTTGTTTTCCTCCGGAATGGTCAGTTTTTATTTTCTGTATTCCACTCCGGTCACTACAATGCAGCGTCTCACAGCAAACCACCTCTATCTCTTTTTCGTCTTGCTTTATTCCGTTATTTCTATCCGGTTACCTTCGGGGTCAAGGATACAACTCTCGTAATAACCGTCTCCGGTCACCCTGGGGCCGCTTATCACCGGATAGCCGTCCATGCGCAGCCGCTCTGTCCATTCATCCACCGCCTGCCGGCTGCCCACACTGTACGCCAGATGGCTGTATCCTGTCCCGCGTTCCGCCTTTGGGGCATCCTCCATCTCCGGCGCTGTCATCAGTTCCAGCCGTGCCTCGCCCGCAAACCGCAGGAAATAGGATTGAAACCCCGTTTTAGGGTTGTGGTAGCGCTCTCCGCTCTGCCCGCCAAAATAACGGCAGTAGAATTCTCTCGCCGCCTCCAGGTCATTCACATACAGGGCAATATGCTCTATCCTCATACTGTCACCTTATCTGCAGCTGGATGAACCCAATGACAGCAAGGTGCAGCGGGTAGTAGATGTAAAACAGCCGCTTCATCACCTTGTTCACCGCCGGGTTTTTACCGCGCTTGCCATTATACAGCGCCAGCAGCGGGATAGCAAGCACCACACATAGCTGGAGCAATCCGTACAGCTTATCCAGCGCGAAGAAGTACACCACTGCATAGATTGCCACATAAAAAAGGCTCCACGCGATCTGTTTCTTCGGTTCGCCCCGGTTGGAGCCAATGGAAAGCACGCACAGGGCGGCAATACAGCTCCAATCGCTGGGCAATGTAATCAGGCAAATCAGCAATACACCCGCAACCTTTACCCCCATGCTGCGCTTTTCGTCCTCACACAGCCACAGCATCAGCAGTCCGCCCAGCAGCGACCACACCACACTGGTCTGGTTCAGAACATCCCCATAGTAGAACGGGATAAAGGAATGCCAGTCCGTATAACTATTGGAGGCCAACATATACGCAAAATGCGAAACCACCGCTAACATGAACAGTCGCAGTGCGTACTTCTTCCGATCACGGGTATAGCGGAAGCCTTCTGCAATGAAAAAGCACATGACTGGGCAGGTGATCCGTCCAATAATATGCATCACAATAGGTACCGCCCCGGCGGCATACCCCGGGAACAGCAGCCACGCTATGTGGTCCACCGTCATTGCCACTATCGCTATCAGCTTCAGCTGGTTGGCATCCAGCCACTGATATGGTTTCAGCTCTGTCATTCGCTCTCCTCTTTTCCTCCGGCGGGCGCCGCTTCATTCGGGCTGCTGCGGCGCATCCAGCGGCAGCCCTCGTCACTTTGGTGCGGCCGCCTGCCTTTCGCAGAATCCGACCCTTGCGGTTTCCATTATACGGCTTTTTCAAATTCCCTGTCAAGCCAAAGCGGAGCCCCCGGCCGCTTTCCGCCGGAGGCTCCCTATTTTCACTCTCTTGGATAAACTGATTTATCTTGGCAGACGGCGGTACAGCCCCGTCACATGGTGCAGCCGGTCGGCCAGCTCCGGGGTGATGCTATCCGGTGCGGCGCGCCACTTCCAGTTGCATCCCAGCGTGGAGGGAATATTCATCCGCGCCTCGCTGCCCAGGCCCAGCAGGTCCTGCATTGTTAGGATGACAGTATCACCAGGGCTTTGCAGCGCCCCGCACATCATGCCCCAATTGGGGCCCTCCGCTTCGGTCAGGCGCAGGTACTCCCACGCAAACCGCACATCCTCCGGGGATGCCGTATGCATCCATCCCATTATGGTATCATTATCGTGGGTACCGGTGTATACCACACAGTGCCGGGGGTAATTGTGCGGCAGGTAGTCACTGTCCTCCCGGCTATCAAAGGCAAACTGCAGCACCTTCATGCCGGGGAAACCGCATTCCTCCCGCAGGCGATGAACCCCCTCGGTCAAAAAGCCCAGGTCCTCCGCAATGATGGGCAAATCACCCAGCGCGGCCCGCACCGCATGGAACAGTTCAATGCCCGGGCCCTGCCGCCACACACCGTCACGGGCTGTTGCGGCCCCGCCGGGAATGGCATAATAACCCTCAAATCCACGGAAATGGTCAATACGAATAATATCATACAGCGCCGCGCTGGCCCTAAAGCGGTCGATCCACCAGCGGTAGCCATCCGCTTTCATGGCGTCCCAGCGGTACAGCGGGTTGCCCCACAGCTGCCCATCGGCCGAAAATCCATCGGGCGGGCAGCCTGCCACCTCAATCGGCTCGTAATTTTCATCCAGCAGGAATTGCTCCGGAGCACTCCACACATCGGCAGAATCCCGCGGTACATAGATGGGAATATCCCCAATGATACGAATCCCGCGCTCATTGGCATAGCCCTTCAGGGCCCGCCACTGCCGGGTAAACAGGTATTGCAGCATCATCTGGAAGCCGATCTCTCCGGCATATTGCTCCCGCGCCGCCGCAATGGCACCCGGCTCCCGGGTTTTCAGCGGCTGTTCCCACTCGTTCCAAGGACGCCCGCCATGGGCATCCTTCAGCGCCATAAACAGCGCATAGTCCGGCAGCCAGTGCCCGTTTTCCTCGCAGAAGCGCCGGTAGTCCTCCGGTGGGTTCTGCGCAAAGCGCCGGTAGGCGTGGTGCAGCACCTCATAGCGCAGCTGGTACAGCTGTCCGTAGTCCACCGAAAGCTCACTTTCGCACCACGGCAGCCGTTCATATTCATCGCGCTCCAGCAGCCCATCCCGCTCCAGCTGGGGCAGGTCTATAAAATACGGGTTCCCCGCCACCGAGCTGAACGACTGGTATGGTGAGTCACCATAGCTGGTCGGCCCAATGGGCAAAATCTGCCACCAGGTCTGCCCAGCCCGCTGCAGAAAATCTACAAAACGGTAGGCGTTATCTCCCATTGTGCCAATGCCGTAAGGCCCCGGCAGGGAGGATATGTGCATCAGTACTCCACTGCTTCTCATAGCTTTTGCTCTCTTTTCTATCACATCTTGGCTTGTGTTCCTGGGCCCAGCCCCACACTCTCGCCGCTTATCACGGTAAAGGGCACCGTCACCCGCCGGGCCGGCGCACCGTTCTCTATGGCATCCAGCAGCGTGCCAGTCGCTTCCCGCGCCAGCCGCTCCACCGATTGCCCAATGGTCGCCAGCCGCGGCGTCAAGTATTCTCCCAACGCCAGTCCATCAAAACCGATGATGGAAAGATCCTTGCCCACCGTGCGTCCGGCATCCTGCGCAGCCCGCATGGCGCCTATTGCCACCACATCCGCTATGGCATAGGCAGCGGTGATCTCCGGGTGCTCCTCCAATACATGGTGCATAGCCTGGTAGCCCTCTTCATAGCAGAAGCGCGCCTCGCCATACTCCACCAGGTTTTCGGCCGGCAGTCCGCTTTGGACAAAGGCCGCCCGTCCCCCGGCAAAGCGCTGGCCGGAAACATCGCTGAAGCTGGGCCGCCCGCCAATAATGGCAATGTGCCGGTGTCCATACTCCAGCAGCACTCGCACCGCTTGCACCGAGGCCTCAAAGTCATCGGTCGTCACACTGGAAAGGTTCGGGTAGTCCAGCCCTTCGGCCGGGGAGGTCACCAACACCGCCGGCAGCGTAATGCGCCCAAAGCTCCGCTTAAAGTTATCAGCATTGCCGCCCAGGAATAGGATCCCCTGCGGCTTTTTCTCGGCGCACAGCGTGATCGCCCGCTGCACCTCGTCGGTATCCTCGTCAAAATAATCCACCAGCAGGGTATACGGGGTATTGTTCACCAGGCCCTGCAGCTGCTCCACCAGTGCGGCAAAAAGCTCATTTCTTACGCCCTTTACCAGCACCAGCAGACTACGGTTTACCGATTGTTTCAGATTCTTGGCATTGGCGTTTTGGGTATACCCATTCTTCGCCACCACCGCTAGGATGCGTTCCCGCGCCTTTTCGCTGACATCCGGATGGTTGTTCAGCACGCGGGAAACGGTCCCTACGGCATAGCCGCTCTCTCTCGCTATATCTTTTATCGTCACAGCAGTATCAGCCCTTTACGGCACCGGCCGCCACACCCTTGATGATGTGCTTCTGGCAGGTGAGGTAGAAAATGATGACCGGAATGATCGAAAGCATGATCAGCGCCATCACCGCGCCCAGGTCCACCGAACCGTAGCTGCCCTGCAGGAACTGAATGTGGATGGGGATGGTCATATACTGCTTGCGGTCCAGCACCAGATAGGGCAGCAGGTAGTCGTTCCACACCCACATAATCTCCAGCACACCGACCGAGATCATGGTAGGCTTGAGCATGGGCAGCACCACATTAAAGTAGGTCCGGATCGGCCCGCAGCCGTCAATGGCCGCGGCCTCCTCTATCTCCAGTGGAATGCTCTTGATAAATCCGCTGAACATAAAGACTGCCAGCCCTGCGCCGAAGCCCAGATAGATAATGGGAATGGTGTAGGGGGTATTGAGCTTCAAGGTATCGGCAGTGCGTGCCAGCGTAAACATAACCATCTGGAACGGCACAACCATCGAAAAAACGCAGAGGTAATAAACCAGCTTGGAAAAGCCGCTGCCCACGCGGGCGATGTACCACGCCGCCATGCTGGTGCACAGCAGGATCAGCGCTGCGGAAACAATGGTGATCAGCAGCGAATAGCCTGCGCTCTTCAGAAAAGGATAGTTGCCGAAGGTAAGGCCCTTGATATAGTTGTCCAGTGCGACAAAGGTGCCCTCGCGCGGGAACGCAAAGGTCTCCAGATTGATGGAGGCGTTGCTCTTAAAGGAGTTCATCGCCACCATGAATATCGGGATCAGATAGATAAAGGAAAGGATGCCAAAGATGACCGTCAATGCGTCGTGGCGGCGGCGCTCGCTCTTAAAGCCGCCTTTGGCGCTGGTTTTTTCCGTTGTCTTAGCAGACATTATTGCTGCACCTCCTTCTCTCGGGTGGAACGCAGCTGCAGGATACTCAAAACAGCCACCAGCACAAAGAAGATGACGGCTTTTGCCTGTCCCACGCCGCGGCTGCGTGCGCTGGCGTAGAAGGAGTTGACGATATTCAGCGCCAGCATTTCGGTGGTCTTAATGACCTCGCCGCCCTGCTGGATAAAGGGTCTGCCGGCGGTCAGCGCCAGGTTCTGGTCGTACAGCTTAAAGGAATTGGTCAGGGTCAGGAAGGTGCAGATGGTAATGGAGGGCATCACATTGGGAATGGTGATCTTCCACAGCGTCTGCCAGCCATTGGCGCCATCGATGCGCGCCGCCTCCAGCATATCCTCCGGCACGCTTTGCAGCCCGGCGATGTAAATGATCATCATATAACCGATCTGCTGCCAGCACATCAATATGATCAAGCCCCAGAAGCCGTATTTGGACTCCAATACCACGCTGGTGCTGTATTTGATGAGAATACCATTGAAGATCATGCTCCAAATGTAACCCAGCACAATGCCGCCGATGAGGTTCGGCATAAAGAAGACGGTACGGAACAGGTTGGATCCCTTAATTCCTCTCGTCAGCGCATAGGCAATCGCAAAGGCGATGACATTGATGAGCACCAGCGAAACCACGGCAAACAGTGCCGTGTACCAGAAGGCATGGCCGAAGCTCTTATCCTGGAAAGCGGCGATGTAGTTTTTGATGCCCACCCATGTCCAGTTCTTGGTGGTCTTAAAATCGCAGAAGGAAAGGAAGAATCCCTTGCAGAACGGATACAAAAAGCCGATGCAGAATGCCGCGAAGGTCGGCAGCAGGAACAGCCAAAAGCACTTCTGGATCGGTCGCCGGATCAGCGGTGAATTAAGCGCCGCGCGATCACGGTTCTTTCTTGCCTTTTTCATAATGTCCCTCACACTCCTTTGGTGGTTCGTCCGGTTTTTGGGCAAAGCCGGCAGCTCGCGCCCCTGTCCTTGTCATCGTACAGCCTGGGGCGTCAGGTGCGGGTTTTCCCTATCTTTTTTGCAAAACGGGGGCGAGCGCAGTGCTCGCCCCCGTTTTATCACAATAATTCAGTTTTCCGCAGGCGCTTCATCAAAAGCCTTTTACGGAAATCCCGTTATCAGCGGAAGCTCCTAAGATCAGGAGTTCTCCTTGGCATACTGGGCAGCCCAGCCGTCAACAAAGGCAGTCTTAACAACAGACCAGTCAGCGTTGCCGGAGGTGTACTGGGTCAGAGCGTCAACAACAGCAGCACGCCAGTCATCCACAGCGGGAGTGTAGTTGAATGCCCAAGTCACAACATAGTTGCCGTTCGCGGTGTAGTCGTTCGCCTGAGCGAAGAATACATTCTCGGGGGTCTTGGCAGACTTGAAGGGGATCGGACCAAACTCCTTCGCCATCATGGTGGTGCCTTCCTCAGAGGTAACAACCCACTTCATGAAGTCGAGGGTAGCCTTGATGTCTTCCTCGGAAGCGTACTTGTTCACAGCCCAGCAGTTCTCGGTGCCGCAGCACAGACCGGCTTTTTCTTCGCCCTCTACGCCGCAGTAAATCGGGATCATCGCCAGATCATCGGGGTTCATGTTGAACTTGGAGGTCAGGTTGGAGTACTCCCAGCTGCCGTTCTGATAGAATACAGCCTTGCCCTCGCCGAGCTCAGCCTCAGCCTGGTCGCCGGTAGCGGAAACCAGAGCAGCGCCGGTGGTGGCGGAGTCAGTGGTGTACAGATCCCAGAGGTTCTTGTAGTTATCGAGGTAAGCGCCGGTGATGGTGGCGGGCTGAGAGGTCACGCCGTTGTCACGGAACTCGTAGAACAGGGGCATATTGGCCAGATGGCCGGAGAAACGCCAGCTGGAGGAACCGTCCAGACCGGCAGAGGTGAAGGCATCGAAGCCCAGCTCGGCAGCGCGGCTGTGGATATCGTCGGCAACCTTCTTCAGGGACTCAAAGTTGGTGATGTCGGTCAGCTCGTAGCCAGCCTGCTTCAGCAGAGCCTTGTTTACGATGATGCCGAATGCCTCATAGCAGTAACCGATGGAAACGGTCTCGCCAGCCTCATTCTTCAGGTTAAAGGCGTCGGTGGTCATTTCCTTCATGATGTCGGTGTTGGTCAGGTCGTAGCAGTACTCGCCCCAGGTCTTTACCGCGCCGGCGTTGCCTACCTAGATCGGAAGAGCACA
>ERZ506917.872-NODE-872-length-10790-cov-3.351840_pt1 | contig 10790 bp, 8 predicted proteins | sample MGYA00512904_ERZ506917 | MGnify/ENA metagenome assembly ERZ506917 | reverse complement strand
GTGATGCTCATCGCCATGTTGGCATGGGTTTTGCGATTCGGCTTCTTCGGATTGGGCAATCCTGCATTCCCGGGTGTTACCTTCTTCATCCTCTCATGCATCGTTTATGGTGTAGCTTTCGACTTCTTTAATGTGTCGGGCGGTCTGTTCGTAGACCAGAAATGTGATGTGAAGGTAAGAGCATCGGCTCAAGGTCTGTTCATGCTGATGACCAACGGTCTGGGTGCATCTATCGGAACCATTCTCGCAGGTATGGTCATCAACCATTACTGCCACTGGACAGACGATGGCTATCTGATGGGTGACTGGAAAACCTGCTGGTTCATCTTTGCCGGTTATGCGCTCGTGGTAGCTGTAGCCTTTGCTGTCCTTTTCCGTCCGAAGAAAGAACAGAAATAAGGAAGAAAAAGGGTCATACTCAACACGAGAGTAAAAACAGATAACGTAAGAATATAATAAATTTAAATAAAGAAAGGGTACATAATGATGTTGTACAAACTTAAACTCGCTGCCTGCTTTGGCATCCCGGAAGGTTTCGGGACATGTATTATTAGTTTGGTAGACGAAGCCGAAAAAAGAGCTTTATCTATCCTGACTCAGGAATATGTAGCAGAGCAGCTGAAGGCATGTAATTCGAAAACTTCTGACTTTAAGAATGATGTAATTTCTGTGCTTTGGACACTATTTGACAGGCAAAATGTAGACGATTTCTATCTCGAATTCGATGCTACGCCAGAGAGGGGAATATATGCTACTCTTGTGAATAAAATCACAAATGAACGTATGAGCATCAAGACAGACCAGGCTGTGTTGCTGTCTGTGGCTGCGGATATAGAAATGTATACCACAGAGATGGTTATAAAGGAACTTTCTACTCCTTTTAATAAAAATGATATGAGTACGACTTCTTGTGCCGTTTCACTCTTGAGCTTGCCAGACCAGATGCTCGAGAAAGCATTGGATTGTGCTATTAATGAAGAAGATTACGAAGCAGCCTCAGCCATTCGCGATGAGATAGAGCGCCGCCACTACGAGCGGCAGATGGACGAGGTTCACCGCCTCGAGGGTATCATCGAGCAGCAGCGCCGCTGGCGGCACTTCATAACGGCGGACAGCAAGCAGAAGATGCTCGACAAAAAGCTTGCGGAGCTTGACGCGCCCGACCGCTCGGCGAAAACTCTCGGCTTCTCCTTCGGCGAGGTCGAGCCGACCGGCAACGAGGTTCTCAACGTCAGAGGGCTTTCAAAGTCGTTCGGCAGCAAAGACCTTTTCAGCGGAGTCGAGTTTCAGCTTCGCCGCTTCGACCGCGCATTTCTTCTCGGTCCGAACGGCTGCGGAAAGACAACTCTTTTAAAAATACTTATCGGCAAGGAGAGAGCCGACTCCGGCTCATATCTCTTCGGTGCGGGCGTTCAGTTGGGGTATTTCGATCAGACGCTCTCGTCTTTAGACGGCTGCAACACTGTCTTGGACGAGATATGGAATCTCCACCGCGACTTCACCGAGGCACGAGTGCGAACTCTGCTCGGGCAGTTTTTGTTCTGTGCCGACGATGTTTTCAAGAAGGTCGAGACTTTGAGCGGCGGCGAAAAGGCGCGGCTGTCGCTGCTGAAGCTCATGCTCTCGGGCGCAAACGTCCTGCTGCTCGACGAGCCGACCAACCACCTCGATATCCCGTCGAGAGAGGCGCTTGAGGCGGCTCTGCTCGATTTCGGCGGCACTATGCTCGTCGTGTCCCACGACAGATATTTCATAAACAAGCTGTCCACCCGCGTGCTGTCTATAGGCATGGGCGGCGCGGAGAGCTTTGACGGCGGCTACGACGACTACGCGGCGAGAATCGCCGAGCAGAGCGCGGAGAAGCCGAAAACCGCAAAGACCGTCGGCAAGGGCGGCGAGGACTACAAGCGCCGCAAGGAGCGCGAGAGCGAGCTACGCCGAACGGCGACCGCCATTAAACGGTGCGAGGAGCGGATAAACGAGCTCGATGAGCTGATAGCAAATACAAATGCGGAGATGTCAACTCCCGAGACGGCGGCGGACTACGCGCGCGTCATGGAGCTGACGGAGACGCTCGGCAAGCTCAACGGCGAGCAGACCGAGCTTATGCTTCAGTGGGAGGAGCTTGAAAACAGAAAAGCGCAACTTGAAGGAGAGGAATGATATGAACTTCGGCGAACTTTTCGGCAACGCAGAGTGGGTGACCTGCGAAAGCGGCTGCGCCTCGCCCGTAATAAAGGGCAGCTTCTTTATCGAAAAGCCCGGAAGAGCCGAGATTACTGTCTGCGGACTCGGTTTTTTCCGCCTGTGGATAAACGGGCGCGAGGTGTCCGAGGACAAATTTGTCCCCGTCAACAGCCAATACTGCAAGCGCGATCTGACGGCGTTCGAGTACCCCATAACAGACGAGCTGTCCTACCGCACATATGCCGTGAGATACGACATATCAAAATTTCTTGTCGGCGGCGAAAATGATATCCGAGCTGTTCTCGGCTGCGGCTGGTTCGCGCAGAAAAAGCGCAACGCCGAGGGGTACACAAAATACGGCGACATAAAGCTCTGCTACAAAATCGATGCCGAGGACAGAGACGGGAAATTATACACTTTCGTCTCCGACGAAAAGCTCCTGTGGCGGCAGAGCCGCATAACAGAGAACAACATATATTTCGGCGAAGCTCACGACATGGATTTGTCGGACGAGCTGACGGCTCGGGACGGCTTCAAAAAAGTCATTAAAGCGCCCGCGCACGAGACGGAATTTTTCATTCAGGACTGCCCCGCAGACAGGGTGACGCGCACAATAGAGCCGAAAAAGCTCGCTGACCTCGGCGCGGTTTCCGTCTACGACATGGGCGAGAATATTTCGGGCTATCCCGTTGTCGCGGCGACGGAGGACGGCGCTTATATAACCGTCCGCTGCAGCGAGGAAATAAACGCGGACGGGACGCTGAATTTTGATTCCTGCGACCCCGGGCAGATTCAGTGCGACGAATACCGCAACGCCAAAAAGGGCGAGGAATGTATGCCGTGGTTTACCTGGCACGGCTTCAGATATTTCGAGCTGACGAACAACGCTAAGCCCGTGCGCTGCGAGGTCGTCCACTCGGACTGCGCCGTTACCTCGGCGTTCGAGTCGGACAGCGAGATGCTCAACTGGCTCTATGACGCATATATCAGAACGCAGCTCAGCAATATGCACTCGGGCGTGCCCTCCGACTGCCCGCACATAGAGCGGCTCGGCTACACGGGCGACGGTCAGCTCTGCTGCGAGGCGGCGATGATGCTGCTCGATTCGCAAAAATTCTATCAAAAGTGGCTCGAGGATATCTCCGACTGCCAGAGCACGGATAACGGCCACGTTCAGCACACCGCGCCCTTTATGGGCGGCGGAGGAGGCCCCGCAGGCTGGGGCGGCGCGATAGCGGTCGTGCCGTATGAGATGTATAAGATATACGGCGACAGGGAGACTTTCCGCCGATATCTGCCGAAGATTTTGCGATATTTTGATTATCTCGACTCGCGCAGCTCCGGCGGGCTCGTCTGCCGCGAGGAGCAGGGCGGCTGGTGCTTAGGCGACTGGTGCACGCCCGAGCCCATAGCGATTTGCGAGCCGTTTGTCAATACCGCGCTCTATGTCAAGCAAATGCTGATGACAAAAGAGGCCGCTGAGGCTATCGGCGAAAATGAGACGGCTCAGATGCTCGGCCGACGCATAGAGGAAAAGCGGCAGGCTATTCTCAACGCGTATTACAGCCCGCAGACAGGCTCTTTCATCGGCGACGTGCAGGGCGCGAACAGCTTCGCAACAGACATCGGGCTCGGCGGCGAGCGCACCTATGAGAACACGCGAAAAAAATATTCCGCCGCGGACTCTTTTGATACGGGCATTTTCGGCACGGATATTCTGACCCGCGTGCTGTTTGAGCGCGGGGACGCAAATACGGCTTTCCGTCTGCTGATCTCCGAGGGCAAGGGCTCGTTTTATAACATGAAAAAGCAGGGCGCTACCACCATATGGGAGAACTGGGACGGTGAGCGTTCTCACAGCCACCCGATGTTCGGCGCGGCGACACGCTATCTGTTCTCGTTCATCCTCGGCATCACGCAGGAAAAAAAGTCGGCGGGCTACGAGCATATTTTAATAGCTCCGCAGATACCCGACGGGCTTAACTATGCGAGCGGACACATAACCACGGTACGCGGCAAAATCTCCGTCACGTTCAAAAGAACGGAGAGCGAAGCGGACTTTTATGTAACCGTTCCGCAAAGGGCGCGGTTCACTTACGGCAGCGGCTGCGAATTTGAGCTTCGGGACGGAGAAAACCATATACATATAGATTTTGAGGAGTAAGACATGGCCATAACAATCAAACAGTACAGCGAAAAATACCGTGACGACGTGCGCAACGTCTGCCTTGACACGGCGGGCAGCACCGCGCGAGAGGAGAAGTCGATGCGCTTTTTGCTCGCCACGTTCTGCGACTACTATATCGAGCATGAGGCGGAGCACTGCTTTATCGCCGTTGACGAAGATACCGACACCGCGATAGGCTATATTCTCTGCGCGCCGGACTATAAGAGATATAAGCAGATATTCAAAGCCGAATATCTCCCCCGCGTCAAGGGCTGCAAGAAAACGGACGTCTTGGAGTCGTGGGCTTCCGTTTACGGACCCGCCATATTCGCAAAGAGCTATCCCGCGCACATGCACATAAATTTAGAGCCGGGCTATCAGCGCTGCGGGCTGGGCACTAAGCTCTTTGAGACACTTATCGCGCACTTGAGGGAGCTCGGCAGCAAGGGCATTATGCTCGTCGTCGACTCATACAACACCAATGCAATAAATTTCTACAAGAAGAACAAGTTTGATATCATATTCCCCCTGCGCACCTGCACGGTCATGGGGCGCAGAGTATAAGAAAGCGGTGAAGCTATGAAATTGGCCGTTATCGGTACGGGCTGGATAGTCGGGAGCTTTATCGACGGGCTGAAATTCGCGCCCGGCTTTGAGCTCTTTGCCGTATACTCGCGCTCGCGCGAACGCGGCGAAAAATTTGCCGAGAAAAACGGAATAAGCGAGGTATATACTTCGCTCGACGAGCTCGCTGCCTCACCCGCCGAGTGCGTCTATATCGCAAGCCCCAACGCCCTGCACTATGCGCAGAGCAAGCGGCTGCTCGAGAGCGGGAAGCACGTTATCTGCGAAAAGCCGATAACCGTGACGCCCGCCGAGTTTTCGGAGCTCTGTGAGCTTGCGGACAGAAATAAGCTCGTCTACATCGAGGCTATAATGTATATGCACTCGCCCGTTCGCGCTAAGCTGCGCGAGGCTCTCGACAATATCGGCAAGGTTTGGACGGCGCACTTCGACTTCTCGCAGTATTCGTCGAAATATCCCGCCTATCTCCGCGGCGAGCTGCCGAATATTTTTAACCCCGCAATGGCGACGGGTAGCCTTATGGATCTCGGGGTCTACTGCGTATATCCTGCGGTCGATTTATTCGGCGAGCCAAAAACCGTCTCGGCGGTATCGTCTTTTCTCGAGAGCGGAGCGGACGCGGCAACCGCCGTCTCCATGCTCTGCAAAAACACCGCGGTGACAATGACGAGCTGCAAGACGGGTCAGGACTACGCGGGCTCGCAGATAATCGGCGAGCGCGGGAGCATAAAGATAGGCTCGATTTCAAAGCTCACGCAGGCGGAGCTCATCATGAACAGCGGCGAACGGCGCATAATCTGCGGCGACACGCCGAAGGACGAGCTGATGGGCAACGAGGCTCGCGCGTTTTACGAGCTTATCGCAAAGCCCGAAAAGAACAGCGAAAAATACAGAGAGCTGCATGAAACGGCGCTCTCTGTCAGCCGCACGATGCAGCGAATACGCGAATCGGCGGGAATAAAATTTTAACGGAGGTATTTACCATGAAGTATGTTAAAACAGGCGACGTTCTCGCAGTGAGACTCGACCCGGGCGAGGAGATAATCGCCTCGGTGCTGAAAATAGCGAAGGACGAAAACATCCGCTTTGCGGAGATTTCCGCCATAGGCGCGGTCGGACGCGCGGTGTTCGGGCTCTATGACCTCAACGAGCAGAAATACCACAGCCTGACCTTCAACCAACCGCTCGAGTTAGTCTCGTTAAACGGCAACCTCAGCCTCAAGGACGGCGAGCCCTATCTCCATCTTCACGCCGCTTTCGCGGACGAGGAGGGCGCCGTGATAGGCGGCCATCTCAACGAGGCCGTCATCAGTGCGACCTGCGAGATGTTCATTCGAACCTTTGATATGGACATGGGCAGACGCATAAGCGAGCAGACGGGACTCAATATTTTCGACATCTGAAAAAGCACTCGGGGAGCCGGTTTTGAGCCGCGCTCCCCTGTTTTTTTTACCGCAAGACGTAAAAATGCTGCAAAAAATTAATAAAAGTCCAAAAAATATCACTATAATTCTCATAAGTCATTGTAAAGTGAGTAAACATCACATATAATTGTTCTCAGTCAATATGTTCTGAGGGTGAACAAATGCGGCAAGTAAGATTTGACATCGTCGGCGGCGCGAGCTGCCCGACAGACTGCGAAGAAGAGGGTGTCGGATATGCGTCAATATCCGACGCCGAGTGCGCCTGCGGAGAGCAGGGCTGCCCGATTTCTTCGGGCTCGCGCGTTTCATACGGCATAGTTATGACCGTCACGGAAAACGGCGGCAGCGAAACGGTAAAATTCCCGGACATATCGTTCAGCGAGAAAAAGCTCAGGGATTTTGTCGCCATGCTCGAGCGCAACGGCGTCTCCCCCGTCCACGTGGAGGAAATGATAGACGATTTCTTCTATTCGGGATAGGCGCGGCAGGCGAAAAGCCGTGTTTTGCGATTTGCAAGACACGGCTTGTTTGCGGTTTAACGGAAGTTCGCAACATTATTTTTTCATAACGGTATTTTTCAGATACCGGTCAAAGGCGGCATATTCCTCTGCGGTAAAGCGAACGGTCAAGAATTTTCAATTTTTAGTTTGTCGCTGAAGCAAATTACTGTTGACTGATTATTGTAAATATGGTACAGTATTATTTGACTGAAAACGGATTTTCAATATGAAATCCACAAAAAACGGAGGGGTTACAAAAAATGCCGAATCTTATCAAAAAAATCACATCCACCCCGAAGGGCTGGTCTACAAAACCGAAGGAGAGACTGAGCTACTATCTCTACTTCTGCGGACAGAATGCGATATATAACCTTGTCGCCTCTTTCCTGACGACCTACCTCATGCTCTCTATCGGCGGACTTGTCAAAACCGCGGGAATCATGCTCGCGGTCAAGGTATGGGACGCGGTCAACGACGCTATTTTCGGCGTGCTGTTTGACAAGGTAAAGTTCAAGAGCGGCAAGAAGTTCATTCCGTGGCTCAGGATATCGCTCGTATTTATCCCGCTGACCACCGTCATGCTCTTCGCCATTCCCAACGACTTCAGCGAAAACGCGAAGCTCGCTTGGCTCACCGTCGCATACATACTTTGGGATACCGCCTACACCCTCTGCGACGTGCCGATATTCGGTATCATCACCTCGATGAGCGAAAACATTGACGAAAGAAACAGCATTATATCCTATAAGCAGATTTGGTCGGGCGTGGGTTCGGGCGTTGCGCTCATTCTCGGCACCGTCCTCGTCGGCGAGCAGGTCAAGCTCAACTATACAGTAGTCGCAATAATCTGCGCCGTGTTCGCAATTATCACGATGATCCCCGCCTGCTTCAAGCTTGAGGAGCGCTTCGGCGGAGACAGGGATGAGGATTTCACGCTCAAAAAGATGTTCAGCTACCTTGTTCAGAACAAGTATCTGCTCATCTATTACATAGGCTATTTCTTCTATTCGAGCGCCAACGTCTCCGGCTCGCTCAACCTTTTCGTCTCGTTCTATCTCTTTAACAACTCGCAGTTCTCGCTCGTCGTTCAGGCTCTGAGCCTTGTTCCCGCGGCGATATTCTCGTTCCTCGTGCCCCACATGGTCAGAAAATTTGACAAGATGAAGCTGTTCAGAGTCTGCACTTTGGCTACCGTTATTTTAAGCGTCGTCATGTGGCTCATCGGCTACAACTCGATGATAGGCTTCATCATCATCTCGATACTGCGCGCGGTACCCATGGCTATTCTCGGCGTCATGCTCTTCATGTTCACGCCCGACTGCGCGGAGTTCGGCAAATTCACCTCCGGCATCGAGGCCAAGGGAATCACCTTCGCGATTCAGACCTTTATGGCCAAGCTCACAGCCGCCGTCTCCGGTGCGCTCGGTATGTTTATACTCGGTCTCAAGTCCACCGGCTGGGTCAGCGTCGAGGGAGCGCAGAACTTCGCAGACCTCCAGGGTGTCACCCAGACAGACCATGCGAAGGCCGTCCTGTGGTTTATCTATGTTATGTCCACGGCGATAGGCTACGCCATAGCCTATGTTATCTGGACCCGCTATAAGCTCACCGACAAGGACGTTCAGACCATGGCGGACTGCAACAGCGGCAAGATAACCCGCGCCGAAGCCGAAGAAAGACTCGGCGGAAGATACGACAAGAAGTCGAAGAAATAATCTGCGACACAAACAAAACAGCAAGTATACAAAAGGTCACAATTCGCAACCGATGCGGATTGTGACCTTTCCATTTATTCTTTTTTACTCTTTTAAATATCCTCTGCTCACTCGCAGTGCTATCAAAAAAATGTATTGCTTCCCAATAGTGCCGCCGTTGGCGGCATAGGGTCGTCGAGTCGCCGACCCCTACAGGCTCATCAACACAAATCACCCAGACGTTCAACAGAAGTTATACATTCGGGTATGTAATTAAACCTCGGCGGAATGCCGTCTTTCAAATACAGTATCACATATAAAAAATCGCACAGAAACACCGCCATAATTATATATACTATAATATCTTCTTATTTCTGACTTTCTTCATTTTATTTACTCCGCTTTTTTTCGATCTCTTCGAGAAGATCATCGCTTATATTGACCTGCGGGTTATATTTTTTCGCCAAATCGCAAAGTTGAGTGACAAGCTTCCAATAATGCGACATAACCGGGGTAATCGGGATGCTGCCCGGCATATTCTTTGCACGCACCACAACTTTATAGATTCCGAGCAGAGGCGTCCGCTTTGAATCTATAGCGAGAATATTTTCATAACAAACATTCATATTCATCGCCTTTTTGCCCTTTGTGACCCTGAATGAATTGAATTTTGCACATCTCTCACCGAGTTCGACATATCGGTTAAAATACTCGGCAAAAAAGACTGCAAAGAAAGCAATCATCAATCCGATTCCGCCGACAAGTGTCCTTTTAAAGCTGTCGGTATCATAGCGTCCGCGCCAAAACAGCAGCGCCATACCTATACCGATTGCAAACAGAACAACCTCCTGCAAAAACAGAATCGACTTTTTGTATTCAGATTTCATTTTATTTCCCTCTATAAATGCGCATTAGCGGGAATATCAACCGTAATGCTGCCGATTGATATTCCCGCACATCAGCCAAATCTCTTTTTTCAAAGCCAGCGTAATATTTTATCAGAGCACTACTTCTCTGCCCGTCCTTGCGGATTCGTAAACTGCGCAGAGAATCTTTATCATATCAATTCCCTGCTGCGGCTTGAAGCACGGCTCGGCGCCCTCAATGACCACATCGTAGAAGTGCCTGAGGTTTCTCGCGTGCTCTCTGTCGGTAGCGTAGTTAGTCGGGATAACATCGAGGCACTTGCCGTATTCCTCGGTGTAGAATTCGACCTCGCCGTCCTGCCAATTGAGTCCCGCCTTCGTGCCGCGAAGCTCGACAAAGCGTGTCTCTTTCTTGACGTTCGACGCCCAGCTGAACTCTATCTGGAGCTGCGCCCCGTTATCGAAGCGGATAGTGCCCATCGCAAGATCCTCAACGTCAAACGTGCCGTCCTCGACCTTGTCGCCGAAGTCGGAGTTCACGGAGTCGCTGACGTCGTTATCGGCAAACTTGCAGTATGTGCTGCCGGTCACGGCGACTGGAGTCGGGCTGCCCATGAGCCATATCGCAAGGTCTATCATGTGAACGCCGAGGTCAATGAGCGGGCCGCCGCCGGACTGCGCCTTGGTGGTGAACCAGCCGCCCTTTCCGGGGATTCCGCGTCTCCTCTGCCAGCCGCAGCGTCCGCAGTATATCTCGCCCATTTTGCCGTCGTCAATGAACTTCTTCGCAAGCTTAGACGCGTCGGTAAAGCGGTTGTTTCTCATGACCATGAGCGTCTTGCCCGCAGCCTTAGCGGCGTCATTCATCTTCATGACCTCTTCGACATTGACAGCGTCCGGCTTCTCGCAGAAAACGTGCTTGCCAGCCTTGAAAGCGGCAACCGCGATTATCGAGTGGAGATAGTTCGGGGTGCAGATATCGACAGAGTCTATCGTCTCGTCCTTGAGCAGCTCGTTGAAATCGGTATATACCTTCGCGTCGGGGAAGAATCCGTCGCGGCACTCGACCGCCCTCTCCTCGATTATGTCGCAGAGCGCGACAACCTCAAGGCGATCGTCTTTAAGATAGTGCTCGCGGTGAGCGCCGTTGAATATTCCGCCGACACCGATAATACCTACTCGCCATTTTTTCATAGAAAGACCTCCAAAAATGTATTTCATACGAATTGATTTTAACATAACAAGAAATAAAAAACAAGAGCGGCGGCCTGTACGAAATGCCGAAAAAACAGCTTTATTTTTAGTTGATTTAACAATTTGATTTGTGATTGACAACGGAACGGCGGAACGCCTTATGACGCTCCGCC
>ERZ506917.867-NODE-867-length-10823-cov-5.559714_pt1 | contig 10823 bp, 11 predicted proteins | sample MGYA00512904_ERZ506917 | MGnify/ENA metagenome assembly ERZ506917 | reverse complement strand
GAAAAAAATAAATACTTCATTCTCATTATTTGATTTCAATAAGAAACGTGTGACTTAGAGCAATTTGATGCAAGATCTTAGGTGAGTCGGTCTTGACATTTTAACTAAATAAGCATAACAATGGAACCATCTATATACAGTTTTTCACTTTGTACCGCACTGCCGTTAATGTTATTCTTCGGCTTTTATTTTTTGTTTGCAAAGACTCCTGAAAAGAAGATTTTCAAGAATTATCTCCGCTCCCGACAGATTATGGGTATAGCTATGTTGCTGCTTTCAGCAAACTATTCGGTACATTTCTTCTTTGGTATCCGATTCAAAAATGCGGATTCTGCCATATTGATGAACATGTCCACATACTTTCTGTGCTATTCTCTGTTCAGTTCGGCATTGATAATGTTGCTTGATCGTTTTTACATTACCAAACGGCGTGTGTGGACACATATCATTTTATGGATTATATTCTCAACTCTTTCCGGAGTTGTGTTGTTCCTGTTGCCAAGCGGAATCATGCAAAAATTCTCTTTATTTGCTTTAGCTGTCTGGTTAGTCGTTTTTGGAGTCGTTTTAGCTCGCAGAGTCATAATTGCATATCGTAGAGCCATTCGGATTTTCAATGAAACTCAGGCGGATGATATAGGTACATGTATCAAATGGCTTTCCATATTCACTTATTGGGCTGTTATCTTCGGTGTCGGATGCGGATTGCTGACATTCCTGCCTAACAAATATGTTTTTATTTGGATTTTGTCGTCAATACCGTTCTACAGCTATCTTTTCTACAGCTATCAGAACTACCTGCTGTTCTATGAACAGGTGGAAAATGCGTTTGAGCAGGATATACAATCTGAAGAAGAACTTCTGACAGATACGGAAACAGAACCTGAAATAGTTTCTGAGAAAGAAGTTCCAGTGTCCTATACAGAAATTATAGAGAAAGTGGCCAACTGGATAAAGACAGACGGCTATGTCCAGCAGGGACTTACCATAAAAGAACTGTCCGAAATACTTCATACGAACCGTACCTATCTTTCCGCTTATATCAAGACTACGTATAAAATGACATTCCGCGAATGGATAACCGGTCTCCGGTTGGAGTATGCGAAAAACATACTGAAGGAGCATCCGGAAATCAATATACAGAAGCTGGCTGAGTCTTCCGGTTTTCTTTCCCGCAGTAACTTTATCAAATCATTTACAGAGAAGGAAGGATGTACGCCTGGCAAGTGGAAAAAAGCAAATCTGGAATAATTTGTGTGGTAAAAAGCCGATGAAAAAGGTCTCAGAAGCCCATTTTCAAAAAGTGCTCAAGCGACAAAAAAGTGCTAATTCGACAAAAAAGTGCTCAAACGACAATTTGAAAAGTGCTCAAACGACAATTTTTATAAAACGCTGTATTTTAACAGAAAAAGTTTTTGTAATATTTTGGGCGCTGAATGGCATTTATTACCTTTGGAGAAGACAAAGATAATAAATTCAAGTTTATATGAGCAGAAAAATCACTTTTCTTACCCTGTTTCTGTGGCTGATGACGGTAACTTTTCCTGTCATTGCGCAGCAGAAAGCAGACACGACCTACACCTTCCGGTTCGTTCCGCAGAAGGACATGTTCTACGTGCCTTGGAATGGCAATGACACGGAACTTGCCCGTCTGTTGGAATGTATCGAAAACAACAAAACCACAATTCTTGACGGCAAGCTGCCGCTATTGGTTGACGGCTACTGTAATTCACTGGGCAGTGAAGCCGAGAACCTTGCCACGGCGAAGATCCGTGCCAATCGAGTAAAATCCGAACTAATTACACGCGCGAAAATCAAGGAAGAAAACTTCATTACCCACAATCATGCGACAGGGGGTGATTTTGTGATCGTGCGCCTAACGGTACCCGCAAAGGAAACAGCCGCGATGGATGCGGAAGCGGAAGCGCGACGCAGGGCAGAAGCCGAACGCTTAGAAACCGAGACGCGTGCCGAACAGGAACGGCTTGCCGAAGAGCAGCGCAAGGCGGAAGAAGCCCGACTTGCCGCTGAAAAGGCAGAAGCCGAGAAAGCCGCTCAACAAAATACACTTGCCGACACGCCGTCGGAAACCAAAATCACAACTGATTATCATCTCTCCCTGCGTGCCAACCTGCTGCGCTGGGCTACCCTGACACCAGATCTTGGCGTGGAATGGCGCATCTGCCCATCGTGGGGCATTGCCGTAAACGGCTCGTGGACTTCTTGGAGCTGGAGTGACAAAGACCGCCGCTATGCACTCTGGGAAGTGGCTCCGGAAGTACGTTACTATATGGGTGAGAAGAAAGCCTGGTATCTGGGCGCGATGTTCAAGGCCGGACAGTTCAACTACAAGCTCTCCGAAACAGGCAAGCAGGGCGACCTGATGGGTGGCGGCATCACCGCCGGCTATCAGCTGCGGCTGAACAAGGCACTGGCTCTTGATTTCAACCTCGGTTTGGGCTACCTGAATGCCGATTTCGAAAAATATGAAGTCATCGACGGTGTACGTGTACGCCGCGGCAACGAGACAAAAGATTGGTGGGGCCCCATCAATGCCGGTGTGACATTGGTATGGAAGTTATTCTAACACGGAGGAATAGAATATGAAAGCAAGACAATATATAAATATGATGGGAATGGCAGCCGCCGTGCTGCTCTCTTCCTGCGTGAAGGACACGCTTTATGACACGCCGCATCCCGACTACGGGAAGATTGCGGTGACAGCCGACTGGTCGGCCCGCGGTGAGGGTATCGACATACCTGCCACATGGACGGTCACCATGGGTGACTATACGGGTACGGAGACTTCCGCCACCCATGCCCCCGACCATCTGTTTGCTCCGGGCAGCTACACCCTTGCGGTGTGGAACCCTGCTGAAGGAATCATGGTAAATGGTACCACCGCCACCATTGCCGCAGCCACGGGAAACCGGGCAGGCACGGATGCCTTTGTGAACAATGCCCCGGGATGGTTCTTCACCTATACGAAACAGGTGAGCATCGAGAAAGACAAGGACTATCCGCTGACCGCCGCAATGAAGCAGCAGGTACGCGAACTGACGCTTGTCGTCAAACCGACGGGTGATGCCGCCGGACGCATCACGGAGATTGTTGCCCATCTGACGGGTGCAGCCAGAACACTCGATTTCGCTACCGATACCTACGGAGCCGCTTCAAACGTCGTGCTGCCCTTCACCAAGATAACCGAAGGTGACGATGCCGGCAAGTGGAAAGCCACGGTGCGGCTGCTGGGTGTGACCGGCACGGAACAACTGCTGACGGCTGAAATCCGCTATGCGGACGGCAACCCGAGCCCCACCACGCTGAAAAGCGACCTCACAGAAGCTCTCAAGGAGTTCAACACCGGAAAGGGCAAATCGCTGACCCTCGGCGGAACGCTGGTTGAGACTCCCGAAGGCATGGAAGTGGACGGAGCCGAAATCAACGGCTGGGAAGAAGTGAAAGGTGATGATGTAAATGCCGATTTGTAAAATAATTAGCAAACCGAACGCAGAAGCAAAGCTTGCTTTGATTTTGCTGAGGTGCAGCAATTATTGAAATGGAATTTAAATAATAAAATTATAGATATAATGAAGACAAGATTTTTTGCACTTGCAGCGCTCGCCCTCGCACTGGTAGCCTGCAACAACGACAACGAGAACCTGAACGGTGACCCCGTGGCCGCCCAGTTTACCGCCAACATCGCCCCCGCCACCCGCGCCAGCGGAACCACCTGGACTGCCGGCGACCGTATCGGCATCACCGACATCGGCAACGATTCCCAGTACGGCAACGTGCCTTTCATCCTGAAAAACGGGAAATTTGAGGCAGAAGGAAAGGTTATCTATATCGAAGATACAAAGACCCATACTTTCCGCGCCTACTATCCGTACAACGCGGCGGGAGGCATCCTCACAGCCACGACCGATGCCACGGCGCAGCAGAACCAGCCTGCCATCGACTTCCTCTTTGCTTCAGGAGCCACGGGAGACAAAAACAACCCGGTAGTAAGCTTCACCGACAAAACCGCCAAAGGCGGTGAAGACAACTCCTTCCACCACCGCATGAGCCAGATAACCCTTACCTTCGAGGCGGGCGACGGCGTGAATTTCAGCGTGGTCAAGCCTGAACGTTACACGCTGGACGGATTGTTACTCACCGGTACGTTCAACACGGCCGACGGTATTGCCACCGCAGACAACGGGGCACAGACCGGAGAACTGACCATGAATCTGGCAGACGGCAATCTCACGTCATCGATCATCCTCTTCCCGCAGACAGTTGCATCCCTGCCGTTGGTTGTGAATTACAAAGGTCAGGAATATCATGCCACACTCACCATGCCCGAAGGCGCACTGCAGGCGGGCAACAACTATACCTATACCGTCAAGGTACGCAACAAAGTCCTTGAAGTCAGCGAAGCCACCATTGCAAAGTGGAACGATATAGACGGCGGAGAAGTGAATGCTAGCCTGTAAGATATTAATAATTAATTGATTAGGTTGAAGAATTATGAGACATAGAATTTTTATCCCCGCAGCCACCGCACTGCTGTTCGCCCTCGCCGCCTGCACGCAGGACGAACTTGCTGGCGATAACCGTCTGCCCGAAGGTGAATACCCCGTCGTCATCCGTGCCACCGGACTGTCCGTAGAAGCAACGCCGCTGGCAGCCCCTTCCACCCGTGCCGCTGTGGACGGCGACTGGCAGGGCGTCACTTCCGTGGCACTCAAGTTGGGCGATGCGGTAAAGGAATACACCGTAACGGCTTCTACCGATTTCAAGAGTGCCACGCTTTCACGCGAGAACGACCCGTACTACTGGACCAGCCGCAACCCGATTACCGTATCGGCATGGTGGCCCTTCAACAATGCCGACATCACACAGATGCCTGCCGTGAAGGTGGCAGAAGACCAAAGCAAACTGGCTGACTTCCAGAACAGCGACTTCATCTCTGCTGAGAACCGGAAGGTGGAATTTAACAACCCGACTCTTGAATTTACCCACCGCACGGCACGCGTGACAATCGAACTGAAGCCCGGCACGGGATTCACGAGCGTCGCCGGTGCCACGGTGAGCCTCGTGAGCCTGTCCGCCGATAACGGCAACCCGACCGCCATCAAGACCTACAACGCAAGCGGCAACACCTACGAGGCACTGACTGCCCCGCAGACCGTTGCGGCAGGCAAGCCGTTCGTCAAGGTGAAACTCGGCGGCGGCACCTTCTACTTCCGTCCGCAGAACAACGTCGTATTAGAAGCGGGCAGCCGCTATAAATATACCGTCAAGGTGAACACCACCGGCCTGACGTTAGAGGGTTGCACCATCGGCAACTGGGTTGACGGCGGCGGCGAGAGCGGCGCGGCTGAGGATTTGGGCTATTCTATACAGAACGACGGCAGTTACATGGTCTATAACGCTGACGGCCTGCTGGCATGGAACAAAGCCGCACAAAAGGACGAATCGATAAATTGCACCCTCACCGCCGACATAGACCTGACGGGTAAGGATTGGACACGGATAGGCACATGGCCTGGCTACTCCGGCGTCTTTAATGGGCAGGGACACCGCATTACGGGATTAAACATTTCAGCAGCGACTACTGAACTTTTTGGGTTATTAAATGTACGTGGTGTGATAAAGAACCTACAACTCATAGATGTGAATCTGTATGGCAGTAGTGGATCAGCAGCTGGAATAGTGGAGCAAAATGAGGGTCAAATCATTGCCTGCTCTGTGACGGGAAAAATTTCTGCATATGGTAGAACTTGTGGTATAGCCGATTTAAATTATGGCAGTATCACCGCTTGCTGGTTCGACGGCACATTGAAAGAGTATGAATCTGGAGCAATAGTGCGTTATAACTACAATACTATAACTTCCTGTTATTGGGGAGGCAATGCCGGGCAAGGAGTATTCCGTAATCATGGAGGAACGGTAGATGCCACGAAGGTGGACGGTGCGACCGCGAAATGGCAGACAGCCGTCGACGGCATGAACCCCGCCCTCACCGGCAACGACTACCAGTGGGCACTCGGCACCGACGGCCTGCCCGTACTGAAAAGAAACAATAACAACCCCTAAACAACACGCATCATGAAACGAACAAACATCCATATATTCGCAGCCATCGCCCTGCTGTTCGCCCTTGCCGCCTGCACGCAGGACGAAGCGGGCTTCCTACCGGAAGGGGCGGAAGGCACACCCATCGTCTTCACCGCCACGGGGCTGAACCCCGCCGCGACAGCCACCGCCGGCACCCGTGCCCCAGCGGATGGCAATTGGACGGGTGTGCAGAGCGTGGCAGTTCTGATGGACGGCACGGTGAAGACGTACAACGTGACGCCCTCCACCGCCGACCCCACCAGCGCCACGCTGACCTCCACCGACCCGTACTACTGGACCAACCACAACAACATCACCGTCACAGCGTGGTGGCCCTACACCGCTGGCGAGACAACCCCACCTGCGGTAAAGGTAAAAGCCAACCAAAGTGCCCAGAAAGACTTTGAGGGCAGCGACCTCATCGTAGCCGACGGACAGACGGTGACCTACGGTAGCCCCACGCTCCGCTTCACCCACCGCACGGCGCGAGTGACCATCGTTCTGACGGACTACACCGAGGGGCTGGCATCCGTGCAGCTGACGGGGCTCTCCACCGAAGGCGGCAACCCGGATATAATCGTCCCGTATGACAAGGGCAGCAACACCTACACCGCCATCGTAGCCCCGCAAAGTGTGGCAGCTGGCACGGCCTTCATTACCTGCACCTTCACTAACGGCAAGACCTTCGTTTATAAGATGAAGAATGCTACCGACTGGCAGGCGGGCGGTGAATATACCTACACCGTCTCCCTCGCTGCGGCAAAAGACCTGGGCTATACCATAGAGAGCGACGGCAGCTACACCGTGACCTCCGCCGATGGCCTGATGAATGTAGCCGAATTAGTGAACGGAGGTAAGACCGACATAAACATTACCCTCACCGCCGACATTGACCTCACAGGCAAAGACTGGACACCGATAGGCACAGACTACGACAACTCATACAAAGGCACCTTCGACGGTGGCGGCCATACCATTACGGGGCTGACCTTTACGACAAATGACGAATTTGCGGGTCTGTTCGGCTGGCTCAATAGAGCTGGTACGGTGAAGAACGTGGTGATGGAGGGCGTACAGATAACAAGCAATCAAATATATGGCGGCAGTATTGGCGGCGTGGTAGGATATAGCTGGGGCACCATTGAAAACTGCTCGGTGTCGGGCAGCGTCAGCGGCACGGTGTATGTCGGCGGTGTGGTGGGTGTTCAAATAGGCGGTTCCATCACCGGATGCAGTTCCTCTGCCACAGTGAAGGGAACGGTCGATGTCGGCGGCGTGGCAGGTCAGACGAATTCGAGTGCCACCCTGACCGCTTGCTATGCCACGGGCAACGTGATCATAGAAATAAACCCCAAAAAGAATATCGCTGGCGGCAGTCTGGTGGGAATGAACGCAGGAAGCAGCCTCCTTGCCTGCTATGCCACGGGCAACGTAACCAGTACGGGTAGTAGCACTGGCTATGTACATATCGGCGGCTTTTTGGGAAATAACTACACCACCGTGACCGCCTGCTATTGGAAGAACAATCATGAACAAGGCATCGGCTACAATAAGGAAGGCATCGCCCCCGAAGTCACGAAGGTGGACGGCTCTGTCGTTACCTGGCAGAAAGCCGTTGATGCCATGAACACCGCCTTGCAGAACGCAGGCTCAGAGTGGCGTTACGAACTTAAAGGAGCATTGCCTACCTTGAGGAAGCAGTAAGCCGTTGCGGGCGGAAAAAGTTCCGCCCGCAACGGAAAGAACCGAAGTATAACCCCAATAAAGAAAGGAGGACGTGATGGAACACACGGAGAATCCACCATATAGGTTTTGGCATCAAGGCATTGTCAATAATAGTATAGACTCCAGTGAAAGCATACAATTTTTCTTCTATGAGATGGAAATCGCCGAAAATAGCGTCGCAATAATAACAGCCGTGCGATAGGTAGCTATCGGCAACCGTCCGGCTATACCTTTTTTTTACCGGGCCGACCTTGAGTTGTCGCCCCTCTTCCGTCTGTAAGAAATCTTGTACCGCGGCATAGACCCCAGGATGCTTGTCTATATCATGATCGTCCCACGAAGACCGCTCCACATCGAAATCGCAGTTGCAGACGCTCTTCAGACTTGGCTCTACCGTATAGCAGTATTGCAGCGTCCCGCACTTCCAGCATTTCATTTCAAAGAAGATGATAGTAACCTTCTGCTTGGGCGCTGATCTGATATGCTCGCAAAATTTCAACTTACGCGCCAATAAATTACTTATCAATGCTTTTAACGGCATTTGAACTTTCCCTACTTGGGCAAGTATGTTTGAATTTTCGTCCTTGAATATTTTGAACGCAGGAGTCTCCTTGTCTGCAACCAAAGTTTTGTCATAATCCAACATTTCTTTGGGTGCTATGCGGAAAAGCCAACAACCTCTTACATTCGATGCCTTATACCGCTCCTGTCTGAGGCAGGTTTCTTCATAAGTCTGCCGACTCCATTGAACCTCGAAAGCGATCCTTTTACCTCCCTGTACAGCCAAAACATCCGCCCTCCAATCCGCTTCGGAAAATTCGGGGATGGCATCCCATCCTTGCTCCCGACATGCCTCCATGATAGCGACTTTCGCTTTGAGATGCTCTGCAGACTCGGGGTTCCAATCGCATGGATTTGCAGATTTCAAATGAACGAAATGTTTCAACCCTCTATTGCTCGTTCTCAAAAAGCCCTCTTGTCCGCAACACGGCAGTGTCAAGACGATTTCTTTGGCCTTAAGACGGGTTTTCAAAGCACTCCATTCTTCGTCATTAAGATCGATGGAAACAATTTCTTTGTCTTCTATATAAGCACGTAAAGGCATCTGTTGGGATGTATAAGAATTATTAATGACCTCAAGTATATTGGTTAAATATAGTCAATCCGAACGAAACGAACAAGCCTTGCGGAACGAATCATAGGCTTAAAATATTTTAACGCATATTTTTCCGCCTTTCCGTCCAGCAAGATAGCCGCTGTAAGCGACACGTCAAGGCAATGCCTTGCCTTTGTCGCTTACGGCGGCTATTCGTCTCTTGCTGTCCGGGCGTTCCGGACAGTCTAAATATCATTTCTTATGGAATTGCTCACAAAAGAGATCATCTCGAAATTCGAGAGTCATCCCATCGGCTCGCAAGATGGAAAAGGATTGGAGGCCGAAGTCCTCGTCAAATACTTCAATCCCTGCGGTGCGGGAACATGGCTCATCACCGAAGCCGAACGCGAAGGCGACGACTGGCGGCTATTCGGTTACTGCTACATATACGAATGGGAATGGAGCTACCTGATGCTTTCAGACCTCCAGAACCTTCGTTTGCCGTTCGGCCTTACAATCGAACGCGACATTTATACGAATGGGAAATACGTCAAAGATTTCATTTCACACGAATAGATATGAGAAGCATAGAGGAAAAACTCCGGCAGAGCAGAACTGCCGGAACTGAACAAATAGATTTTCCGACGCTGGAAGCCCAAAGAAAAGCCCTTTTGAAACGGATCGTCGACGGAGACGTTTTTACGCTGGACGACATCAATAAATGTCGCTTACTGATTATGCAGGAGTATCCTGAATACGAACGGCCGATAACGGCGCGTTCGGGAATACTCTTCGCGGCAGAGGCCATTCGAAAATCATTCGGACACAAATATTATCTGCCGCTGTACAAATATCCGATCAGGATCGATTTCGGAACGCAGAACGGGCGGATATGCGTCGTGCATCCCAGCAACTTTATCGAATACGAAGACGAAGACGGGCAGGAGGTATGACCTCCCGCCCGTTCGTCATCTGAGAGCTCTGACGTAGTGGCTCTCCAACAGTTTATAGATCGCTGACTGGGGATAAAGAATCTTGCCGCCGATGGAAGTATAAGGTATCTGGCGGTTGTCGCGGTAATTCTGCAAGGAACGCTTGCTCAGACTGAAAAGACTGCAAACTTCCTCACTGGTGAGGTAGACCTCGCTTCCGATTGCCGGACGATGTGTATCAATCAAAATATCTACGGCTTGGATCGCACGGATGATATTGCGGCGCAGCTCTTTGAATTCACTGCTGTCGCGGGTAATAATATCTTCGGACATGGTTCTATTCAGCTTTTATCAGGTTCTTTTCCAGAAGACGGCGGACATCCTCTTCCCTGAATACGACTTTGTTTCCGATAGCTGTGTAGGGTATGATACCGCAAGACCGATAATATTGCAACGCACGTTTGGTAATACTCAAAGCCTTGCAAACATCATCCGTAGTCAGCCAGCGGACGGTCGGGGATTTTTCTGTGAGAGCTTGCAAGGCGGACACTCGTTCCAACAATCGCTGGACATGCGCCTGAAGATCGGCATAGGCGCTCGTTTCAATCAGGATACAGTTCATAAGAAATAAATTTAAGTGTGTTAAACATGAATCCTGCAAGTTAATAGCACCCGAAACATTCTGCACCCGATGTCCGATACTGACCGCTCCAGTCCGCAACAGACAGAAAGTCAGCAAATAGTCATTTGATTTTTTACAAAAAATTGCGTATATTTGTCGTAGAGTCTTTGACTTGATGAAGATTGAACGTAGAAATGAGGAACCTGCGTTACTAAATCATTACCTATAAATAATCATCGCCGTAACTTGTTAAGTTACAGCGACGATATTAAAATCCCCGGAACCCGATTGTCTTCCGGATTTGTACTAAATTTGTGGTACGGGTATTTCCGTACGCTATGAA
>ERZ506917.866-NODE-866-length-10830-cov-3.219026_pt1 | contig 10830 bp, 6 predicted proteins | sample MGYA00512904_ERZ506917 | MGnify/ENA metagenome assembly ERZ506917 | reverse complement strand
ACTTTCACGGCTCGGAGTATGTAGGGGCGCATTTCAAGGCCCGGGAGTTCCTGTCCGGCTTCACCGGCTCAGCGGGAACGCTGGCGGTGCTGCGGGAGGGCGCATACCTGTGGACGGACGGGCGATACTTTTTGCAGGCGGAACGGCAGCTGGAGGGCAGCGGCATACAGCTGATGCGCGCCGGCCAGCCAGGCGTGCCGACGCTGTCCCAATTTCTGGCGGAGCAGCTGCCGGAGGGCGGCGTGCTGGGCTTTGACGGCCGCACCGTCTCCAACGGCTTCGCCGGTACTCTGCGGGATGCGCTGAAGGATAAGAACATCCGCTTTGCCGGCGACAAGGATCTGGTGGACGCCGTATGGCCCGACCGCCCCGCCCTGTCCGACCGCCCCGTATGGGAGCTGACCGGCTGCGGTCTGACCCGCGAGGAGAAGCTGTCCAAGCTGCGGGAGAAGATGACAGAGGAAAACGCTGCCTACCTGCTGCTCACCAGCCTGACGGAGATCGCATGGGCGCTGAACCTGCGCGGCGGCGACGTGGCCTGCACGCCGGTCTTTCTGTCCTTCCTGCTCATCGGGCGGGAGGACGCACAGCTGTGCATCCAGCCGCAGGCCGTCCCCGCGGAGATCGCGGAGAAGCTGGCCGCCTGCGGCGTGACCCTGCGCCCCTACGGCGATGTGTATGATATGCTGCGCGGTCTGCCCGCCGGCGCGCGGATCATGGCCGACAGCGCCACCGCCAACTACCGCATCATGGAAAGCCTGTCCCACGCCGAGGTGCTGGATCAGCCCAGCCCCGCCATTTTGATGAAGGCCTGCAAGACGCCGGAGGAGATGGCGAATTTCCGCACCGTCCACATCAAGGACGGCGCGGCCATGTGCCGCTTCCTGTACTGGCTCAAGCACCGCATCGGCAAGGAGCCCATCACGGAGCTGTCCGCCGCCGCCAAGCTGGCCGCCTTCCGCGCCGAGCAGCCGGACTTTTTGGATCTGAGCTTTGACACCATCGCCGGCTACGGCCCCCACGGTGCTATCGTCCACTACGACCCCACGCCGGAGACGGACGTGCCGCTGCACCCGGAGGGACTGCTGCTGGTGGACTCCGGCGCCCACTACCGGCAGGGCACCACCGACGTGACCCGCACCATCGCCCTCGGCCCCGTGGCGGAGGAGGAGAAGCGGATGTTCACGCTGGTGCTCAAGGGTCATCTGGCGCTGGGCGCCGCCCGCTTCCCCCACGGCGCCTCCGGTGAAAATCTGGACGTACTGGCCCGCCTGCCCCTGTGGGAGCTGGGCATGGACTACAACCACGGCACCGGCCACGGCGTGGGCTACATCCTCAGCGTCCATGAGGGGCCTCAGAGCTTCCGCCTGCGCAGCGCCGACGGACGCCGCATCACGCTGGAGGAGGGCATGGTCATCTCCAACGAGCCGGGCTATTACGCCGCCGGTAAATTCGGCATCCGCCATGAGAATCTGGTGCTGGTGCGTACCGGCGATAAGACGGAGTTTGGCCAGTTCATGTATCTGGAGCCGCTGACCATGGTACCCTTCGACCGGGACGCCATCGACGTCTCCCTGCTGACGGAGTCGGAGCTGGCGCTGCTCAACGACTACCACAAGCTGGTGTACGATACCGTCTCCCCCCTGCTGGGTGCGGAGGAGCAGGCGTGGCTGGCGCAGGCCACCGCGCCGCTGTGCCGCTGACTGCCGCGATTTCTGAAAGGAGTTTTGACACATGGGAATTCTCTCTCATCTGGAGCCGAAATCTGTTTTTGACTATTTTGAACGGCTGTGCGCCGTGCCTCACGGCAGCGGCAACACCAAGATCATCAGTGACCTGTGCGTGACCATGGCCAAGGAGCTTGGCCTGCGGTACCGGCAGGAGGACTGCAACAACGTCATCATCTGGAAGGACGCCTCCCCCGGCTATGAAAATGCCGCCCCCGTTATTTTGCAGGGCCACATGGACATGGTCTGCGCCCAGACGGAGGACTGCCCCAAGGACATGACCCGGGAGGGTCTGGATCTGGCCACCGACGGCCGGTATGTCTGGGCGGAAAAGACCTCGCTGGGCGGCGATGACTGCATCGCCGTTGCCGCCGCCTTCGCCATTCTGGCGGACAACTCCCTGTCCCACCCCCCGCTGGAGGTGGTCATCACCGTGGACGAGGAGACGGGCATGGACGGCGCCGTGGCGCTGGACTGCTCCGACCTGAAGGGCCGCCGCCTGCTGAATCTGGACTCCGAGGAGGAGGGTGTGTTCACTGTCTCCTGCGCCGGCGGTCTGCGGGCCGACTGCTTCGTACCCGCCGTGAAGGAGCCTCTGACCGATGAGGCGTGCTTCGCCGTGTCCATCGGCGGTCTGAAGGGCGGTCACTCCGGCGCGGAGATCGACAAGGGACGCGGCAGCGGCAATGACCTCATCAGCCGCGTGCTGTACAGCGCCATGGAGCGGCTGGGTACGCTGCGGATCGCCGACCTCCGGGGCGGTCAGTTCGACAACGTGATCTGCACCCGCTGCGACGCGGTGGTGGCTGTCCCCGCCGGAAAGGCCGAGGACTTCGCCGCCTTCATCCGGGAGTTTGACGGCATCCTGAAAAACGAATACGCCGCCACCGACGGCGGTGTGACCCTCACCTGTGCGGCCGCCGACACCGACGCCGCCTACTCCGCCGAGGACTCCAGCCGGCTCCTCCATGTGCTGCTGACGCTGCCCCAGGGCGTGGAGGTCATGAGCGCCGACTTCCCCGGCCTCGTCCAGACCTCTCTGAATCTGGGCGTCATGACCGCCTGCGGCGACGGCCTGCACTTCTCCTTCTCCATCCGCTCCTCCGTGGCTACCCAGAAGGAGCTGCTGCTCCAGCGGGTGCGGGCCATCGTGGAGTACACCGGCGGCGGCACCGTGTCCACCCGGGGCGACTACCCGGCGTGGCAGTATGCCCGCCAGTCCCCGCTGCGGGACACGGTAATGGCCTCCTACAAGCAGATCACCGGACAGGACGGCGTTATCATGGCCACCCACGGCGGTCTGGAGTGCGGTCTGCTCATTAACAAGATGCCCGGACTGGACGCCGTCTCCCTCGGGCCGGAGCTGCACGACATCCACTCCCCCCGGGAGCGGCTGGGCGTGGACTCCGTCAAGCGGATGTACGCACTGGTATGCGAGGTGCTGAAGAACTGCCGCTGAACCACATCTGACCGATAAGGAGGGCCTGCCATGCGGCGCGTGATCCCCCTACTGTGCATATTGCTCCTGCTGTGCGGCTGCGGCGGCGGACAGTCCGTCTCCGCGCCGGATGAGGCGGCGCGCCTTGTGATCTTCACCGCCCGCAGCGCCGCCGCTTACGACGATACGGTGCGGGAGTTCGAGCGCCGCACCGGTATCTGGGTGGAGGTACGCACCGCCGACGGCACCCTGCCCCTGCTGGACGAGATCGCCGCCGGGGACTCCGGCTGCGACCTGCTGCTGGGCGCGGCGCCGGACTGCCTCTCCGCCTACGGGGACTGCTTCGCGCCCTACGCCGCGCCGCTGGCGGCGGATATCCCCGACGCCTACCGGGACAGCGAGGATCGCTGGACGGCCTTTTCCCTGCTGCCCATGGTGCTGCTCTACAACGACCAGCTGGTGCAGCGCAATGTGCCGGACAGCTGGAGCGGTCTGCTGGATACCGCATGGCGGGGACGTATCGCCTGTCCCGATCCCACCGTTTCCGCCACGGGCTGCACCGTCTTGCAGGCGTTGACCCAAGCGCTGCCCAGTGAGGATGAGACGGTGCTGGCCGCCTTTTCCCACAATCTCAGCGGCGTACTGCCCTCTGCCGCCAACGCGGTGGACGCCGTGGCGGACGGCAGCTGCTATGTGGGCGTCGCCACCGAGGATCTGGCGCTGCAGGCCGCGGACAACGGCTTCAGCGTCACCGTGGTCTACCCGGCGGAGGGTACGGTGATCCAGCCGGACTGTGCCGCCGTGGTGCAGGGCTGTCTCCATGAGGACAACGCCCGCGCCTTCATCGACTTCCTGCTCAGTGACGAGGTGCAAACGCGCCTGACCCGCCAGTCCCGCCGCGCCGTGCGCGGTCAGGCGGCCGCAAGCGCCGCGCTGCCCCGTGCCATGACCTACGACGCCTATGCCGCCGGCGCCCGTCAAGCGGAGCTGCTGGCCATCTGGCAGAGCCTGACGGCGGAGGCGGCATCATGAAGCTGAGAAACTGGATCCGCCGCTCCTTCCGCAACCGGATCTTCGCCACCATTCTGGTGGTGACCCTGATGCCGCTGCTGCTGTGCGATGTGGTGATGATGCGGGTCATCGTGGCGCGTACCGAGCATACCCAGGCGCAGCAGGGACAGGAAACCCTGCACGCCCTGTGCGCCTGCTTCGACAGCACCGCCGCCCTGTGCGGCGATACGCTGGACGCGCTGGCCACCAGCACCATCACACGCAGTGTCCTGCGCCGGGCGGAACAGGACTCCCGTCTGCTGTACCAGTTTCTCTACCGCCGCGCCGCCCCGCTGCGGCCCTACGCCGCACTGGACATCTACAACGCGCAGGGCGTCTGTCTCTATACGACGGACACCTCCCTGCCCGCCGCCCCGCTGGACACGGACTGGGGCGCGCTGTACGCTGCCCGGAGCGGCAGCGGTACGGTCTTCCTCAGCTCCGGCAAGGGGCTGCTGGCGGCCCGCACCATCACCGCCTACGGCGGGCAGCTGCTGGGCTATGTCACCGCCCGCATGGACAGTGACGGCTTTGCCCAGCTCTTTGACGGTCTGATGGCGCCCGCCGACGATCTGCTGGTGCTGGACGGCACGTGGCGCACCGTCTACTACACCCGCACCGTACAGGCGGACCGCACCGTGGCCGCCCTGCGTGGTCAGCTGCTGTCGGGGCAGAGGCTCACCGGCGCTGCCGGTGACAACTGTACGTTCTATACCGCCTCCGGCGCCGGAGGCTTTACCCTGCTGCTCCAGCAGTCCCGCATCTACACGGGACAGGTGCTGCGCTCCCTGTATCTGGTAGGCGCGGCGCTGGGCTTTTTGTGTCTGGCGCTGTGCGCCGTGGCCGCGTGGTGGCTCAGCCGCTACCTGTCCCGGCCCGTCAATGCGCTGGACGACGCCATGCGGCAGGTGGAGCGTGGCGACTATGATGCCCAGCTCTATCTGGACAGCCCCGATGAGCTGGGGCGTCTGGCCGCCAGCTTCAACCGCATGACCGAGGAGTACCGGCAGAATCTGGAACGCTCCGTCCAGCGGCAGAAGGAGCTGAACGAGACGCAGCTGCGGATGCTGCAGGCACAGCTGAACCCCCACTTCCTCTACAACACGCTGGACTGCATGAAGTGGCTGGGCGTGGCCAACCACGTCCCCCAGATCGCCGCCATGTCCACCGATCTGGCGGCGCTGCTGCGGGCGGGTATCTCCGGCAGCGAGCTGATCCCGCTGGAGGACGAGCTGGAGCTTGTCCGGCAGTACCTGAATATTCAGGAGATCCGCTTTGAGGATCGGTTTGTCTGCGAGATCGATGTGGACGAGCGCTTCCAGCACTGTATCGTGCCTAAGATGGTGCTTCAGCCGCTGGTGGAAAACGCCATCATCCACGGCGTGGCGGATCTGGAGGAGGGGTATATCAAGCTGTGGGCGGAGTCCGACGGGGACGACCTGCTGCTGCGGGTGTCCGACAACGGCAAAGGCATCGAGCCGGAGGTGCTGGCGCGCCTCGCCCGCCACGAGGACATCCCCGGCGGCCATCTGGGGCTGAACAATGTGGATCGCATCATCCGCCTGTACTACGGCGAGGGCTACGGCCTCACCGCCGCATCCGACGGCGGAAACGGCAGCTGTATCACACTGCGCCTGCCCATGACGAAAGGAGAAGACCATGCTGAAGGTATTGATCGTTGACGACGAGGCGGTGGTGCGCCGCGGCATCGTGCTGGGCATGGACTGGGCCTCCATGGACTGCGTGGTGGTGGGTGAGGCCGCCAACGGCGAGGAGGGTCTCGCCGCCGCGGAGCGCTACAACCCCAGCCTCATCATCACCGATGTGCGGATGCCCCGCATGGACGGCATCGAGATGATGCGCCGCCTCCGTGAGCGGGACTGCACCGCCCACTTCATCGTCCTCACCGCCTACGATGAGTTCGACTATGCCCGCTCCGCCCTGCGCTACGGCGCGGCGGACTACCTGCTCAAGCCCTTTCGGGATCAGGATCTGATGGCCGCCATCGCCCGCGTACGGGAAAAGGAGGGCGCTGCCCAGCCTGCGGAGGACACCCTGCTGCTGCCCAAGGGCGACAAGAGCAAGTATGTGCTCCAGACCCTGAACTACATCGCCGCGCACTATGCCGACGCCGACATCAATATCGCCGCCATCGCCCGGCACATCGGCATCAGCGAGGGGCATCTGAGCCATGTGTTCAAGAAGGAGACGAACTACACGGCGCTGGGCTATCTCACCCAGTACCGCATCTACATGGCCCGCTCGCTGCTGCGGGACTGCCGGTACAAGGTGTACGAGGTGGCGGAGATGGTGGGCTACCGCGACGTGGCCTATTTCGGCAGCACGTTCAAAAAGCTCACCGGTATGTCACCGTCGGAATATCAGGATCGGTGTCGTTAGTAAAACTGCACAAAAAGGGACAGCGCGTTTTGACACGCGCTGTCCCTTTTGTCAGAATTGTCTGGATAATCGCAGAGATGACCCGTTTTTCCGGTCGTTGCCGCGCTGGTATAATAATGGTGTGATGGTGCATCCCGCGCTGTCCGACTTTTTGAAAAGGAGATTCAGGAATGAAAAAGTTTATTGCTCTTTTGCTGGCGCTGGTCATGGCTCTGAGCCTGGTGGCCTGCGGCAACAAGACCCCCGCCGAAAATGGCGGCAATGATACCCCCGATGTCAAGGATTATTCCGGTTATACCATCCGCATCTACTCCAACTCCAACTCCACCGAGCGCACCACTTGGCTCATCAACGCCGCCAAGGACGCCGGCTTCACCATCTCCATCGACGATAACAGCGTCATCTCCGGTGATACCGCCGCCATTCAGGCTGCCAACGAGAACAAGGACGGCGACATCCTGTTCGGTCTGAACGAGACCCGCTGGAGCCAGGTGGTCAACGGCACCTACGAGAACCTGTCCCTGGTGGACTGGACGCCCACTTGGGCCAATCAGGTGGGTGAGTATGTCTATCCCGGCGCTGCCTACGGTCTGGTCATCCAGAACGTGCTGATGCTGTACCGCAACGATGAGCTTGGCACCAACGGTGAGGCTCTGCACTTCGCCCACTGGTCCGACATCGTGAACTGCGGCTACAAGTGGTATCGTCAGAACAAGGTCGGCGGCACCACCAACGCCAACATCAACTCCGCCCTGCTGTACTCCTTCGTCGATCCCTCCTCCCCTGCCGGCGGTGTGTCCATCGATGGCTGGAAGACGCTGTGGAACTACTGCGCCAACGGCGTGTACTCCTCCGATGATTCCTACAAGTATGGCTTCGATCCTCTGAACAGAGGCGATGTGGCTGTCTCCGCCTTCTACTCCTCTGCCCTGTACGGCAAGATCGACGCCGCTGCCGACGGCTCCGAGAACCCCCTGAAGGGTACCATGACCCCCGAGAACTGGGCGCTGGTGGACATTGACGACGGCACCTACTACATCGCTGAGTATCTGGGCATTCTGGACAAGGCCGGTCGTACCGACGAGGAGACCGAGGCTGTCAAGGCCTTTGCCGAGTGGTTCGGCTCCGCCGAGACGCAGGCGGCTTGGGGCGAGGAGTTTGACACCTATCCCTGCAACACCGCTGCCGCTGACATCCTGTACCCCGACGGCGTGCCCGCCATCTACACCCTGAAGAACTTCGCTCTGACCAAGGTCGACGGCGACACCACCTACGCTGAGTATGTGGCCGCCCACTCCGCCGAGTGGACCAACATCCTGACCAACCTGGGCTTCTACTGGGCCGACAGCAGCGCCGCTGTGAACGAGCCCGACTGGGACAACCTGGATTGGGCGACTCTGACCCAGACGGCCGAGTAAGTAATTCCCATCAACTCCTGTGGCGAGCCGGCTCCCGGCTCGCCACAGCTGTAAGGGCGGAAAAGCCTTTCCGCCTTTACAGCTGTGAAGCAGACGTGTACAATGTCCCTGTCAGCGTCAAAGAAACCGAGCAAAGGAGTTTTGTGTGTTATGATCCGTTTGAATGATATCGTGGTGAAGTTCGGCGACTTCACCGCCCTGCACGGCATCAACGTCCATGTGAAGGAGGGTGAATTCTTCACGTTCCTCGGCCCCTCCGGCTGCGGAAAGACCACCACGCTGCGGACCATCACCGGCTTTATCGAACCGGTAGAGGGCGCCGTGGTGGTGAAGGACCGGGACATCACCCATGTCCCCATCGAGGACCGCAACATCGGCATCGTGTTCCAGAGCTACGCGCTCTTCCCGACGATGACCGTATACGACAACATCGCTTTCGGCCTCAAGGTCAAGAAGGCAAAGAAGGACGAGATCGACCGCAAGGTACGCGAGATCGCGCGCAAGGTCGACCTTTCCGACGAGCAGCTCAAAAAGGCGGTCTCGCAGCTCTCCGGCGGCCAGCAGCAGCGCGTGGCCATTGCCCGCGCCCTCGTCACCGGCCCCGCCATCATCTGCATGGACGAGCCGCTGAGCAACCTCGACGCCAAGCTGCGCGTGCAGCTGCGCAACGAGCTGAAGAAGATGCAGAAGGACTTCGGCATCACCACCATCTACGTCACCCACGATCAGGAGGAGGCGCTGACGCTCTCCGACCGCATCGCGGTGTTCAACAAGGGCTTCATCGAGCAGATCGGCACGCCCAACGAGGTCTACAACCACTCGCAAACCGAATTTGTCTGCAATTTCATCGGTGACATCAACCGACTGAATGACGATACCGTGTCCGCCCTCCGCGCTGCCGGTGCGGAGGTGGACGCAAGCAAGCACAACTACATCCGTCTCGAGCGTCTGCACGTCAACGTCGCCCCGCGCGGCGGCGAGATCGCGCTCGACGGCACGGTGGAGAGCTGCGAATACTACGGGCTCTACATCAAGTATTACATCCACGTCGGCACGCAGAGCCTCAAGGTCATTGAGAAGAACGACGGCGTGAACATCTACGACCCGGGCCAGCGCGTCAAGGTCATCCTGAACCCGAATGACATCATGGCCTACGCGCCCTCCGCGGAGGAGGTGGAGTGATGGGCGGCTCTCTTGCTAAGTCCCGCTTCGACGCGGCGTTTGTGGTGCGCATGGTCGGCATCGTGCTCTTTGCCTACTTCTTCTTCGGCTTCATGCTCCTGCCGTGCCTCAATACGCTCACGAGCATCTTCACCACCACGAACGCCGAGGGCGTGCGCGATCCCTTCGCGGTCATCCGCTTCTTCTTCGCGGGCAGCATGGGCCGCTACGTCTGGAACTCCCTCAAGCTCGCCATCTGCCTGGTCGTCACGGTCAATGTGGTGGGCGTGTCCATCGTGCTGCTGACGGAGTATTTCGACATCAAGGGCGCCAACATCCTGCGCCTCGGCTATATGACCACCATGATCTACTCCGGCGTGGCGCTGGTCACCGGCTACCTGTTCCTGTACGACCCCAACGGCATACTGACCACGGCGCTGGCCAACGCCATCCCCGGCTTTAACCGCAGCTGGTTCTCCGGCTTCAACGCGGTGCTGTTCACCATGACCTTCGCCTGCACATCCAACCACGCGCTGTTCCTGCGCAACGCCATCCGCGGCATCGACTACAACACCGTGGAGGCCGCACGGAACATGGGTGCCAAGCCCTTCAAGGTGCTGTGGAAGGTGGTCTTCCCCACGCTGGTACCCACCATGTTCTCTCTGACGGTCATGACCTTCATCACCGGTCTGTGCGCCATGTCCGCCCCCACCCTGCTGGGCTATGACTCCATCAACCCGGAGATCGTCCGTCTGGCAGGCTCCTCCGTGGCGGATGAGTCCTTCCCCCAGGCGCGGGCCGCTCTGCTGTCCATCATTCTGGCCATGTTCACCATCGTCCTGCTGACGGTGCTGTCCGCCTACGAGCGTAAGGGACACTATCTGTCGGTGTCCAAGACCAAGGCCAAGCTGGTGAAGCAGAAGATCACAAACCCCGTGTGGAACGTGCTGGCGCACATCTACGCCTATGTGCTGTTCATCATCTACATGATCCCTGTGGTGATGATCATCGTCTTCTCCTTCCAGACATACGGCGCCATCCGCATGAAAAAACTGGATCTGCGCAATTGGACGCTGATCAACTACTTCGGCAAGCAGGACTATGAGTACCTGACCAACCGCGGCACCTACAAGCTGCGCAAGGGCTCCATCTCCGGCCTGTTCGCCAATGATGCCACACTGGGCGGCATCAAGATGAGCTTCATCCTGTCCATACTGGCGGCGGCGCTGGCCTGCCTTATCGTGGTGGTGGCGTGCAACTACATCTTCAAGAGCCGCAACAAGAAGTCCGGCATCGTGCTGGAGTACTGCCTGCTGTTCCCGTGGCTGCTGCCCACCATTCTGATCTGCTACTCCTACCGCACCTACTTCAACTCCGACGCCATCTGGTATGTGGGCAATATGAACCTGTACTACGCGGAGAATGTCCGATTGCTCATCGTGCTGGCATACACGGTGGTAAAGCTGCCCTTCTCCCTGCGTATGATCAAGGCGGCCTTCTACTCCATCGACTCGGAGCTGGAGGACGCCGCCCGGAACATGGGCGCCAGCGGCCTGCGCACGTTCCTGAAGGTAAAGCTGCCCATCATCCTGCCGAGCGTGCTGGCGGTGTTCGCCCTGAACTTCAACAGATCGGA
>ERZ506917.865-NODE-865-length-10830-cov-3.322877_pt1 | contig 10830 bp, 7 predicted proteins | sample MGYA00512904_ERZ506917 | MGnify/ENA metagenome assembly ERZ506917 | reverse complement strand
AAAAACGGGAGACTGATTCCGGTATTCGGTATGAGGTCGGTGACAACCGCAATATTCAGCGCCGCCTGGAGTCCGACCTGAACGGCTATACCCATGACGAGCAGGGACGCGAACATGTCCTTGGTGCGCATGGCGATATCGAAAGCGCGTTTGATAAGGAGCACGAACAGCACGATAACAATCAGTGCGCCGACAAGGCCCATCTCCTCGCAGAATATTGAGAAGATGAAGTCGTTCTGCGGCTCCGAAACATACATATGCTTCTGGCGCGAATTTCCGAGTCCGACGCCGAAAAGCCCACCCGAGCCTATGGCGTAGAGGGAGTTGTTGGTCTGCCAACGGGCGTCGCCGGGGTCATAGCTCTTATCGAGCCATGCGATTATTCTTACCGCCGCATATTCGGGCATCTTATTTCTGAAAACGACCATGAGCACCGCGCCGCCGACAATGCAGGCTATAACGAGCGGATACCATCTTTTGTCTATGCCGCCGAGATAGGTCATGATTATGCCGAGCAGTCCGACCAATATTGTTGCGGACACATGCTTTTCGAGAGCTATCAGTCCGCATATAACGCCGACGACTATCATATAAAGGAACATCATTTTCCAATCCGTGCATATGGCTTTCTGCCGTCTGTCCATGCTCCACGCACAGTACATTACAAGCGCAATCTTTGCAAGCTCGGACGGCTGGAACAGATTGTGTCCGCCGATAACGAGCCAACGCTTGAAATCGCCGTCGCCGTGAAAAATAAGCACGAGTATCAAAAGAACAAACGCGACCGTCATCGCTAAGAAAGAAAAATCTTTATATACTCTGTAATTTATCCTAGAAGCCAAAAACATAAGCACTATACCCAGCAGCGCAAATTTCAGCTGGCGTCCTATATAGTAATACGCGCTGCCGTGCCGGTTTATAGCGTTGATATAGCTCGCCGAAAACAGGGCTATCAGTCCAATGACGAGCAGGATGACGACGAGCAGGAAGAACTTTGTATCTATCTTCCCGAAAGCCAGCACTTCTCGCTTGCCGCGCCTTTTGATGCTACTCGAGGTGTATCTGTAAAACGGATAGTACTGCCTGAACAGCTTGCGCGCAGGAGATATCCCCGTATTCTCTTTTCTTGCTCTCCCGCTTTCCGCGGGCTTAGCCTTTCCCTTTGATTCTGTCATCCCGATCCCCCTTTCGTCTGCGTCTGTTTTTTAAATTGCGTAGCCTCCGAAATACATCAGCGCTATTGCCGCCGCTCCGCCGACGGCGTTGACTATCGAAAACACGGCGACTATCTTCTTCTCGCTCCAGCCGCTCATCTCAAAGTGATGATGTATGGGCGCCATCTTGAAGATACGCTTTCCGTGAGTAATTTTGAAATAACCTATCTGCAAAACATCCGACGCGCCCTCTATAACATATATTATACCCGTCAGAAGCAGAATAAGCGGGCAGTTGAGCGCATATGCAATGGCGACGACCATGCCGCCCAGGAACATCGAGCCGGTGTCGCCCATGAACACCTTTGCGGGGTTGTGGTTCCAGACAAGGAAGCCTATGCAGCCGCCGACGAGCACGCTCGCCATGAGCGAGACGCCGAAAAATTTATGCATATAGGCGATAATACACATTGAGATGCCGAAGGTCACCGTGACACTCGAGCAGAGTCCGTCGATACCGTCGGTAAAGTTGACCGCATTTATCGCGGCATAAATGACGGCAAAGCCGAAAATCCAGAAGAATATGCCCATCTGAACATTTCCGACGAATGGGATGAACATATAGGGCTTGTTGCCCATGCTCATATAGAGCGAGGTGAGATAGGCCGCTATAACGAATATTTGCAGCAGGGTTTTCTGCTTCTCGGTCAGACCGAGGTTGCGCTTTTTGACGACCTTTATATAGTCGTCGGCAAAGCCGATGAGCGCTACGCCCAGGGCAAAGATAATGCCGCTGTAAAACTTCGTATAAAGCTCCGCCGCCGGCGCACCCGTTGCGCTGCTTGCAACGATATTTCCGCCGACAAGCTTGTCGGTAACAACGGTCACCGCGAATGCGGCTATCGTGCCTAAAATAAACATTATGCCGCCCATAGTCGGCGTGCCCTGCTTTTTCTCGTGCCACTTCGGGCCTATATCAAGGATAGTCTGCCCGAAATGGAGCTTTCTCAGCCACGGAATTACGGCAAATCCGAGCAGCGCGGTGACGAGCACCGCGGCGGCCAGACCCATTATCAATGCTGCGATAGTGTTCATGGTTTTTTCCTCCCTGTATCGTGCGGAAGTCCGAGAATTTCTCTGACGGTCTCCCGTTCGTCAAGCGGCAATTTTTCGCCGCAGATAAGCTGGTATTTTTCGTGTCCCTTGCCCGCGAGCAGGACTGTGTCGCCGGGCTTTGCAAGGCTCAGCGCGAGCGCCGTTGCCCTGCGTCTGTCCTCTTCAATGAACAGACCTCGGCGCTTTTTGTCCGTGCCCTTCAGTATATCGCCGATTATCCTCATCGGCTCCTCCGAGCGCGGATTGTCGCTCGTGACTATTACGGTGTCGGCATATTTGCACGCGGCGGCTCCCATGAGCGGGCGCTTCGTTTTGTCCCTGTCGCCGCCGCAGCCGAAAAGGACAATGAGCTTTCCGCGGCAGGACGGGCGCAGAGCCCGCAGCACCTGCTCGAGCCCGTCGGGCGTGTGAGCATAGTCTATTATAACACTGTAGGGTGTGCCGCACTCAACGCGTTCAAGCCGTCCGCAGACGCCCTTTGACCTTGCGAGCGACTGCGCGGCGCTTCGCGGGTCAACGCCCAAATTTATCGCGCAGACAGCCGCGGCCATGGCGTTTGAGACGCTGAAAAGACCGGGCGACGCGAAATTTATATGTTCTATCCGCCCTTTTGAGACAAGCTCAAAGCTGACTCCCTCGGGCAGCAGCGAGATGTTTTTTGCCGTATAGTCGGCGCAGTCGAGAACGGTCGAAAACGTGACGGTTTTTCCGCTTGACGCTGCAATTATCTCATCGGCGCGCGGGTCGTCGAGGTTGACCGCCGACACTTCGGAATGCTCAAAGAGCTTTTTCTTCGCCGCAAGATAATTTTCAAATGTGCCGTGGTAGTCGAGGTGGTCGCGCGTGATATTTGTAAACACCGCCGCGTCGAAAGCTATCCCCTCTAATCGTCCCTGCGCCAACGCCTGAGACGAGGCCTCCGCAACGCAGGCTTCGCAGCCGCTTAAAACGGCGCGGGAGAGCAGCGAATAGAGCTCCGGCGGCTTCGGCGTAGTCAGCCCGCTCGGCAGGCTTTCCTCTCCAAGGCGGTTGCACACCGTCCCCGTGAGCAGGGTTTTTATTCCCGAATCCGAAAGAATGTTTCTGATAAGGGTTGTTACCGTCGTTTTTCCGTTCGTGCCCGTGACGCCTATCATCCTGAGCTTTCGCTCCGGGTGCCCGCAAAGAGCCGCACAGAGCCTCGCATAAGCGGCGCGGGAATCGGCGACATTGAGCTCGTTTTCAAGTCCGAGTCTCTCCTGCGTCACAACAGCCGCCGCGCCCGAGGCGAGCGCCTCCGCCGCCGCTGTATGACCGTCAAAGCTTCTGTGTCGGATGCACACGAACAGTGCTCCGGGTCTTACAAGTCTGCTGTCATCGGTGACAAATTTTATATCGAAATCGTTTTTTATGCTTCCTTCAAATTCAACCTCCCGCAGCAGTTCGGAAAGTCTCATCTAAAAGCTCCTTTATCAGCCCGGAGAATCGGCCACGCCGGTATTCGATTTGAAATACACCGTGACCGTCGTGCCGTAGTCAACGCTCTCGCCCTTTGCTACACTCTGTCCGTAGGAAACGAGCTCGGAATTGACGAGGGTGTTGCCGGATATCTTGACGTTTATGCCCGCGGCCGCCGCAATGCGGTTGACCTGGGTTATCGAAAGCCCCGTTAAATCGGGCACCTTGGTCTTTTTTTCAACGGGTCCGCCCTCGGTGTAGAGCACGACTATGCCGCCCTTGGGTACGCTCTGATATGCGCCGGGGAGCTGACTTACGACCTTGTCGCCGTTGCCTACGACTCTGCAGTTGAAGCCCGCCGAACGCAGCTCGGAGGAGACCTCCGAAACACTCTTGCCGACGTAGTTCGAAACCGTCGTGTCGAGTTTTGCAAGCTCGCTCTCGGTATACTGCGGCTCAACGTTCAGATATTTGAGCGTCTTTTCCATGACCCGCGCCGCGACGGGAGCGGCTATCTGACCGCCCTGTATCTGACCGCCGTGCGGCTCGTCAATGATAATAATTATCGCAACCTTCGGGTCGTCTGCGGGAGCAAAGCAGCCGTAGGACGCAACGTGCTCGCCCGACTTGCCGAGCTTCTGCGATGTACCGGTCTTGCCAGCGACGCGGTAGCCGATAACATAGCCGTTTTTCGCCGTACCTTCGTTGACGACTCGGCGCATCATCTCGGCGACCTTTGCGGAGGTTTCCTCGCTTATCACCTGGCGCCTGACCGTAGGCTGAGTCTCGCTGACCACGTTGCCGTTGTCGTCGAGCACCTTTGCAACGACATAGGGCTTCATCAGCTTTCCGCCGTTTGCTATGGCGGAGAGCGCCGTCACCATCTGAATGGGCGTGACCTGGAACGACTGACCGAAGGACGAGCTCGCAAGGTCGATAAGAGTCATGCCCTCGTGGGCGTGGTAGGTGACTCCCGCCTTGGGCTGAGTCTCGGCGGGGAGGTCTATGCCCGTCTTTTCCGTGAAGCCGAATGCTTCAAAATATTTATAGAAGTTATCAACGCCGAGGCGCTGACCCATGGTTATGAAATATGAGTTGCAGGAGCGCTTGAGTCCGCCGACCATATCGAGCGTGCCGTGAACCGTGTGCGCGTTGCAGTGGTAGGTCTGGGTCAGAACCCTTATGCCGCCCGCCACGCAATCGACCTTCGTCGACTGATCCGCAACGCCCTGGTCGAGCGCCGCCGACGCGGTTATCGTCTTGAAAACCGAGCCGGGCTCATAGGTGCTGCTGACATTCTGGTTTCTGACATTGTTATAGAAAACATTGAGCTTTGCGTTCGTTCTGTCCTCTTCCTGACCCTTCTTTTTCTCCTCCTCCGTCGGGGTCTTTCCCGACTCCTCATACTTCGCGGCGCGAAGCTCCTGAAGGCGCTTATACTCCTCCTCTACCTCTGCCTCGTCCGTCTCGCGCGGGTTGTTCGGGTCATAGTCGCCCATAGTCGCCATGCCGAGTATCGCGCCGGTGTTGACATCCATAACTATGCCGTTTGCGTAGGCGCACTTATTGTCGATATACGCCTGTCTCAACGCGTCCTCAAGATAGCGCTGAATATTGGAGTTGACCGTCAGCTGGAGCTTTTGACCGTTTGACGCATCGTAAAGAGTCTCATATTGGAGCGGCATCGCTCTGCCGTAGGCATCCTTTGCCGTGACCTTTCTGCCGGGTATGCCCGAAAGAATATTGTTATAGTAGAGCTCGACGCCCGCCTGACCGTTGCCCTCGGAATTTGTGTAGCCGATGATATGGCTCGCAAGGTTTCCGTTGGGATAATAGCGCTTGACGTCCGGGTCTATGCCGACCATGGAGCTGCCGTAGGCATACTGCTTCTTTCCGTCTTTTACGTATTCGTACTTTTTCTTTTTTATCTCGACTACTTTTTCTTTTCTGTCATATTCAACCTGCTTTGCTATGACCAGATACCTGTACTTTGTCATCTGCAGCTTTTTCATCAGGCTGTCGCCGTTTATCCCGAGCGTCTCGCTCAAATCGAGGCAGAGCTGAGCGCGAACGGTATCGTCCGGTACGCTGTAGGGGTCGATATACACGAGCCACACCGATGCGCTCTGGGCGAGGACATTGCCCTCCGAGTCATATATCGTTCCGCGCTGAGCCGGTATGGCGGTATCATAGAGCTGATTCTCCTCCGCCTTGCCCTTGTAATAATCGGCTCGAATTATCTGGATAAAAAACAGATTACCGATGCAGACAAGAAAAACTACGGCAATACATATAAATGTTCTTTTTGCGCGCCTGTCTTTTTCTTTTTTAGGCGTTGTTTTTCGCATATCTTCACCCTTTCACCGCTCGGTAAAAAACCTTCTTAAAATGCCCGAAAAGGGCAGACCGCGATCCGCCCTTTTCAACGCAGCGCAAGCACATAATTATATGCCGTGCGATGCCCGTACTATTCTCCTGCTTTTGTGTTGCCGTCCCCGTCATAAACAACGGAATCGGAACCGTTGACGGTTATGTAGTTTATCTGCGAACGGGTGCCCTTAACCATGCCCAATCTGTTCGTCGCATAGTCGATGATAGCGTCCGTACCCATTTTCTGAGTCAGTCTGCTCTGAAGGTCGACCGTTCTGCTCTGCTCCTCGGAGATACTCGTCTGTATCCTCGCCGCCTCCTGAGCAAGAACGGTAAGCCGCGAACGCGAATACATATTCATTCCCAGAAGCATGAACATAACAACCGCCACGCTTACAATTACCGCGATGCGCCTGTTGATTGCTTTTGCCTCTGCATTTTGCTGCGCCTTTGTCTTTTTGGGCGCTTTCACTACACGCTGCGGTCCTACCGGAGCGCTTTTTCTTTTCGGCGCGGGCATAGCCTGCTGAGGCTCGAACAGTTCGAATCTGTAAGCCTGAGTGCCGTTGAGCTCTGTTGCCATAGTTACCGTCCTTTCTCTGTAACTTTTCCCGTTTATACTAAATAGTTATCTGATTTTCTCTATTACACGAAGCCTTGCGCTTCTGCTGCGCGGATTCCGTTCGAGCTCCTCTCTGCCCGGAGCCAATGCCTTTTGGGGCAGCATGCCCCTGCTCTTTCTTCCGCAGACGCACACCGGAAACTCCGGAGGGCATATGCAGCCCTCGCAGAGGGAGGCAAAGGTCTGCTTTACCGCTCTGTCCTCGAGCGAATGGAAGGTTATTATTGCGAGCCTGCCGCCGACTTTGAGCGAGTCGAACATATCGCTTATCGCCCCGTCGAGCCCGTCAAGCTCACCGTTCACATAAATTCGCAGCGCCTGGAAGGTGCGCCTCGCGGGGTGGCCTCCCTCGCGGCGCGCCGCCGCCGGGATAGAGCTTTTGATTATCTCGGCGAGTTCCAGTGTTGTTTCTATCGGCTTTTCTTCCCTCGCGCGGACTATCCCCGCCGCTATGCGCGGAGCGAACTTGTCCTCGCCGTATCTGTAGATGATATCCTGCAGCTCGCGCTGCGAAAGCGAATTGACCGCGTCCGCCGCGCTCATGCCCTGCATGGACATTCTCATGTCGAGCGGCGCGTCCGCGTGGAACGAAAATCCGCGCGCTGCGTCGTCGAGCTGATGCGAGCTCACTCCGAGGTCGGCGAGAATCCCGTCGGCACCCTCGTCGGTGAACCGAGAAAGTATAGTCTTTATGTTAAAAAAGTTGTCGTTTACTATGCTGACATTCTCTCTGCCCTCAAAGCGCTCGGTGAGTGTCGCTATCGCTTCGGGGTCGCGGTCAACGGCGATGAGCCTTCCGTTTTCCGAGAGCCTGTCCAATATCGCGTTCGAGTGGCCGCCGCCGCCCGCGGTGCAGTCCGCGTACAGCCCGTCCGGCTTTATGTCGAGCGCATCAATCGACTCGTTGAAAAGTACGGGAATATGTTTGAAATCCATGCTGTGCCGCCCTCCGCATTAAAGCTGAACGTTCTTTGCGAATCTCTCGATTTCCGCCATATTCTCCGCGCACTTCTCATCCCATACTGCGGGATTCCATATCTCCACGCGGTTGCCGACTCCGGCTATCAGCGCCTCTTTTTCGAGGTGCGCCGCCGCACAGTGTTCAGCCGAGAGGGTTATTCTGCCCTGCTTGTCGGGCACGGCGCATCTCTTCGAGCTGCTCGCTATACGCTCGGCAAAGGCGCGGGCGTAGCCGCTGTCGCTTACGGCACGGAGATTTTCAAAGTATCTGTCCCACTCCTCGAGGGTATAGATGATAATGCAGTCGCTGCTGCCGGGCGGAGTGCATACGACAAATTCCGCGCCGAGCTTGCTGCGGAATTCCGCGGGAATAAACACTCGGTTCTTCTGGTCGAGCGTATGTATAAAAAATCCGCCGAAATCAGTTTTTCCCATGCGCTCGCCCCCCTTTGTCATAATTTTGGGTGTTTAGTTCCACCACTCGAGTGCACTTATCCACCTTTAGTCACCTACATTATAAAGCAAAAGTTTCTTGTGTGCAATAGTTTAGAGCCATTTTTTACACTTTGATTTCAAAAACTTTTTAAAAAATAGAAAGAAATCCGGCGCGGTACACAATATCTTGTATACCGCGCCGGAGCGTTTAAGTTTTTTAAAATTTTACCTCAAAGCTTTACCAGATATTTTTTTCTGCTATGTCAAGCTTTGCGCTGTCTACGAACTCGCCGATACGTACAGCTCCGATATCGCCCTCGCCGCGTTTTCTGACGCTGACCGTGCCGCTCTCGACCTCTTTTTCGCCGATGATGAGCATATAGGGAATCTTGTGGAGCTGAGCTTCACGAATCTTGTAGCCGATCTTCTCGCTGCGGGTGTCAACGCTGACTCTGAGACCCTCCATATCGAGCTGCTTGCAGACGTCCTGTGCATAGTCGTGGAACTTGTCGGATATCGGCAGAATTCTCACCTGCTCGGGAGCGAGCCACAGCGGGAATGCGCCGGCGAAGTGCTCGGTGATAACGCCGATAAAGCGCTCGATAGAGCCGAGAACAACGCGGTGAATCATGACCGGGCGATGCTTCTCGCCGTCCGCGCCGGTGTATTCAAGCTCAAAGCGCTCGGGCAGCTGCATATCGAGCTGTATGGTGCCGCACTGCCATGTTCTTCCGAGGGAGTCGGAGAGGTGGAAATCGAGCTTCGGACCGTAGAACGCGCCGTCGCCCTCGTTGATAACGAAGTCCTTGCCCATCTCGGTGACTGCCGCCTTGAGGGTCTCCGTGGCAAAATCCCAATCCTTCTCGTCGCCCATATGATCCTCGGGCATGGTCGAGACTTCGATCTGATAGGTAAGACCGAACACGGAATAGACCTCGTCAAACAGGCGTACAACACCCTTTATCTCATCCTTCATCTGATCCCATGTCATGAAGATATGCGCGTCGTCCTGAGTGAAGCAGCGCACGCGGAACAGGCCGTGAAGCGCGCCGGACAGCTCATGGCGGTGAACCAGACCGAGCTCGCCCATTCTAAGGGGCAGGTCGCGGTAGGAGTGGGGCTGAAGCTTATAGACGAGCATTCCGCCGGGGCAGTTCATCGGCTTTATCGCAAAGTCGGTGTCGTCTATAACGGTGGTGTACATATTCTCCTTGTAGTGATCCCAATGGCCGCTGCGCTCCCAGAGCGAACGGTTGAGCATCATGGGAGTGGATATCTCGACATAGCCGTAGCGCTTATGAACCTCGCGCCAGTAGTCGATAAGGGTATTTCTGAGAACCATGCCGTTGGGCAGGAAGAACGGGAAGCCGGGGGCCTCGTCGCGCATCATAAAGAGGTCCATCTCGCGGCCGATCTTGCGGTGGTCGCGCTTCTTGGCCTCCTCGAGCATGTGCATGTGCTCGTCGAGCTCTTCCTTGGTGGCAAAGGCGACGCCGTTGATGCGGGTGAGCATCTTGTTGTCCTTGTCGCCCTTCCAGTAGGCGCCCGAGACGCCGGTGAGCTTAAAGGCCTTGAGCGCCTTGGTGTAGCAGATGTGGGGGCCGACGCACATGTCGATGTAGTCGCCCTGCTGGTAGAAGGTGATACGGGCGTCGTCGTCAAGGTCGCCGATGTGCTCGACCTTGTACTTCTCGCCGCGCTCCTCCATAAGGGCGATGGCCTCGGCGCGGGGCTTCTCAAAAACGGTGAACTTGAGGTTCTCCTTGACGATCTTCTTCATCTCGGCCTCGATCGCAGGGAAGTCGTCCTCGCTGATCTTGACGCCCCCGGGCAGGTCGACGTCGTAGTAGAAGCCGTTGTCGGTCGCGGGGCCGTAGGCAAAGTCGGCCTCGGGATAGAGGCGCTTGATGGCCTGCGCCATGATGTGCGCGGCGGAGTGGCGGATGACGTGCGTGACCTCGTCCTGCGGGAGCTCGGCCACCGAACCGTCATTGTAGAGTGCCTTCATGGGTATGTTTTCTCCTCTCGGATGCCTGATGCAAGTGCGTGCGATGCGCTCGGCGTTTTTGACTTGCATCATTATAGGCAGGTTGCCTTGGTATACAAGCGCCCGCCGCACCTTAATGGCACGGCGGGCGATTTTCTACGCATGCTTCATCGTGTGGGGGCGGGGCTGCGGGGCGCGCGTGGCTTGCAGTCGGCCCGGCGATGGATGCGTTACTGGATGCGAGTTCGGCAGTAGGGGCAGACCTTCCAGTGCGCGTCGAGCGGGCGATGGCAGCTGGGGCACACGTTACGAACCTGGGTATCGCACACGGGGCAAACCACAAAGTCCTTCTCGATGGGGGCGCCGCACTGCGGGCAGGTGCCGTACTGGGCAAGCTGGCGCTCGCGCAGGGCCATGTCCAGCTCCTGTTCCTCGCGGTCGGCCGCGTAGGAGTGCGGGCGCAGGACCAGGTAGGCGATGAGGCCCACAAACGGGATGAGGGCGATGATGCCCCATGCCACGTAGGCGCTGGCGCCGCGGCGGCGAGCGTCGATGAACACATAGACGACCGACAGCACGTACAGGGCGATGATAAAGCCAACAAAGGCATAGACGACGCCCATAAGCTGCGGCGACATGAGCTCAGAGATGTACTTGGACATTGAGGTGTACCTTTCGGAATATTTACAGTCCGGATTAGTGTAACACGGGGGTCGTTCGAGCGGGACCCTGGTGGGGCCCGGCGGCCA
>ERZ506917.864-NODE-864-length-10858-cov-3.500417_pt1 | contig 10858 bp, 9 predicted proteins | sample MGYA00512904_ERZ506917 | MGnify/ENA metagenome assembly ERZ506917 | reverse complement strand
GGCGTTCGCCATAGGCGGCGTTTTTGCCGAAGAAACAGAGCCTCTGAGCAGCACGGCCTCGTCGCGCAGGAGACGGATGTTCGCGGACGTGAGAAAGGCGTCCATCTCGGGGCTGCTCTGCTTTTTCCCGTCGCTTCGGAAGGTGAAGCCCGCTAAGATAGGCTCCTCGATGTCGTGGTTGCCGTAGACGGCGTAGACGCCGTACCTCGACCGGATGCCGCGCAGCACCGCGGCGATCTGCTCCGGCTCCTCCACGGCCTCCCAGGCGTTATCAAAAATGTCGCCCGCAATGACGACCACATCGGCATCCTGCTCGTTTACGCGCGCGACCATGCGCTCCATCTGCGCAAGGCCCACGTTGTAGCCGAGGTGGAGATCGGCGAGCAGCACGACCTTCATGCTCTCCATGCTGCCGGCGGACTTGTTTACGGTGACCTCATAGGGCGTGACGCGCACGACGCGGGCGTTGATCACGCCGCCGACGGAGGTCACAAGAATGGCCGCCGCACACAGACAGCCTGCGATGCGGTGCATCCGCGCCGAGCGCAGAGAGCGGAGCTTCAGACCGTGGACGAGCAGCAGCCGCAGTCCGTCCGCGAGCAGGACTGCCAGCAGCAGATAGAGCAGCACGCCGAGCCAATAATTCCCGATGAGCATGAGCGCGCGCTTCAGCCGTCCGGCAGGCAGCGGAAAGGCCAGAACAAAGGAGAGCGCAAAGAAGGCGTACAGCGCAGCGGGCACGGCCCAATGCTTCCGCTTGCGGAACCATGGGAACCACGCCCGCACCCAGCCCATGATGCGGCGGAACAGATAGAGGTTAAAAAGCAGGTAAAACGGTGCGAGGAGGAAGGCAAGCATGGCGCGTTCCGCGCTCCTTTCCGAAAGGGGAGACACCCTTTGTTTTCGGCGCTATTCTACTCCCTTTACGCCCTTGGCGCAAGAGAAAAGATGCGGCGCGAAGCGCACACTTTTTTTGGACAAAAGTGACATTGACAACCCTTTCCTACAAATTTATAATCACAATCTCGTATGAAAGACATTAAAATACACCGTGGTAAAAGGTGAGGCTTATGAATCATCAGTCGTCGTTTTCGCTTCGTTCGTTCTTTCAGCCCGTGGACCTCACGCAGGGAACGTGCTGGAAGACGCTGCTCGTGTTCGCGTTCCCCATTATCGTTTCCTACCTGCTCCAGCAGGTCTATTCCATCAGCGACGCCGCCATTGTCGGTCAGACGCTGACGGCGAGCGAGGTCGCTGGTGTGAACGACACCACCTCGCTCGCGATGATCTTTCTGCAGTTCGCCTTTGGCGCGAGCGCGGGCTTCTGCACCGTGACATCGTGCTTTGTCGGTGCGCGCGACAGCGCGGAGCGTCCGCGCCACGGTGAGCATCTCCTCCACGGCGGTGCAGACCCCGGCGCCCTCCTGCCGCATATGGACGGTGAGGGGGATATCCTGTCCCCGCAGCGGCGCCAGCGCACGGAGCAGCTCCTCCGTGGTGCAGAAGCACTCCGGCGCGTAGCCCAGCCCCAGCGACACGCCCAGCGCACCGTCGGCCAGCGCCTGCTCCATGGCGCGGTGGATGGCGCGGTAGTGCGCGTCCTCCAGATGCTCCAGCTCATATCCGGCGGCGGCCGCCCGCAGGGTACCCATGCCCACCAGCATCCCGGTGTGGAGGGGCAGCGCCCGCAGCGCCGCCAGATACGCCGCCATGGAGACGGCGGGCAGCGTTTCCGGTATGTCGCCGGTGATGGGCCGCAGGTAGGCGCGGATGGCGGCGTCGTGCGCGCCGCCGAAGGAGGCGGCGGACAGACCGCAGTTGCCGTTGACGATGGTGGTCAGCCCCTGCCGCAGCTCCAGCTCCCCGTAGCCGGGGCGGAACGCCGCCGCGTCGGCGTGGCGGTGGATGTCGATGAAGCCGGGGGTCACCACGCGGCCCGATGCGTCGATGACGCGGGATGCCGGGGCGGCGGACAGCGCGCCCACCGCCGCGATCTTCCCGGCGGTGATGCCCACGTCGGCGGTAAAGCCGGGGCGGCCGGTGCCGTCGAGCACCGTACCGCCGCGGATAATGGTATCAAACACAGTATCGTCTCCCTACTTCCCCTGTTGGACGGGGATGGTGATGGTAAAGCGGGTAACGCCCCCGCCGCTTTCGCAGCGGATAGCGCCCCGGTGCGCCTCCACGATGGCCTTGGCGATGGGCAGGCCCAGCCCGAAGCTGTCGCCATTGGTGCGGGAGGCGTCCGCCCGGTAAAACCGGTCGAAGATGTGGGGCAGCTTGTCGGCGGGGATGGCGTCCCCCTGATTTTCCACCCAAAGGCAGGCGTTTTTCCCCTGCCGCACCGCGTCCAGCCGGATCTCCGTGTGGGGCGCGGCGTATTTTACGGCGTTGTCCAGCAGAACGGCCACGGCCTGTTCCAGCTTCTGCCCGTCGCCCCGCACCAAAAGTCCCGGCGCAATGTCGTAGGACAGGGTGTGTCCCGCCTCATACGCCACCGGCTCGAACCGCAGGGCCACGTTGGCTGCCGCGTCCGACAAGTCCGCCGTGGTATCCGGCAGGCGGGTATCGCCCCGCTCCACCCGGGACAATGTGAGCATATCCTCCACCAGCTGCTTCATCCGGCGGGACTCGGCGCGGATGTTGTCCACATACTGCCGCTGTTCCGGCGCAGCGCCCTGCTCCAGCAGCTCCGTCGAGGACAGGATCACCGTCAGGGGCGTTTTCAGCTCGTGGCTGGCGTCGGACAGGAACTGCTTCTGCTGCGCCCACGCCCGGTCCACCGGACGGGTCACGGCGCCGCTGAGCACATAACTGCACACGAACAGCACCGCCAGCGCCGCAAGGCCGATGAGCAGGCTGCCGGTCAGCAGACTGCGGAGGGTGGCCTGCTCCAGTGTGCTGTCGGTAAAGGCGATGCGGGTGGACAGCAGCCCCTCCTGCCGCAGATAGCGCAGGTGGTGCGCCGGCAGCACGCCCTCCCCGCTCTCCGCCGCCAGCGCGGCGGTGACGATCTCCGCCAGCGCCGCCTTGTCCGTCAGGTCGTAGTAGCTGTTGCCGGAGACACGGACGGTGCCGCTGGCATAGACCTCCGCCACAAAGCAGGGCAGTCCCTCCTGCCCCGGGCGGTACAGCTCGTAGCCGCTGCTGGGCTGGAGCGCCTGCTGCAATTGCTGGCGCACATTGCGGGAGATGACGGCGCGGGAGGAGAAGTACACAGCGGCGAACACCGCCAGCAGCACGCAGAACACCATGCCCATGTTCAGCCCCACGACCTTCCAGCGAAGCTTGCGGATCATGCCGTCACCTCCTCCAGACAGTATCCCACCATGCGCAGCGTCTTGATGCGCACACGGGAGTGCAGGTGGGTCAGCTTCCGCCGCAGGAAGGAAATATACACCTCCACGTTGTTGTCCTCGGCGGCGGAGTCGTAGCCCCATACCTTCAATATAAGCTGCTCCTTGGACACGATCTGGCTGCCGTTTCTCATCAGCAGCTCCATGAGATCGTACTCCCGGCGGCTCAGGCGGACGGAGCGCTCTCCGCAGGCCAGCAGGAACGTGGCCCTTTGCAGACGCAGATCGCCGAAGCACGTCTCACCGCTGTCTGCCGTCTCGCCGCCCCGCCGCAGCAGGGAGCGGATGCACGCCAGCAGCTCCTCTGTCTCAAAGGGCTTTGTCAGGTAGTAGTCGGCGCCGCAGTCCAGTCCCCGCACCCGGTCGCTCAGATCGCTGCGGGCGGTCAGCATCAGCACCGGCACCGTCTCGCCGCCGGCGCGGAGCTGCTGCAACAGGGAGAAGCCGTCCAACCCCGGCAGCATGGCGTCCAGCAGCACCAGATCGTAGATACCGCTGCGGGCATTGTCCAGCCCGGACACGCCGTCGTAGCTGACGTCTACGGCGTAGCCCTGCCGGTGCAGCAGCTCCGCCAGCGTGCCGGCCAGACGTTTTTCATCCTCCACGATAAGAATACGCACGGGCAGTCCCCCCTTTTCTCTGGATCGTCTCCTCTTATACCACAAAAAGGTGCGTTTTGCAACGCACCTTTCGTGTTCAGCTCAGACCGTTCTCCGCCAGCGTCAGAACCTGTACCAGCGATGCCTCCTCCATACGGTAGATGGTGGACTCGTCGTTCAGCGTCACATAGCGGCCGCCGTCTCCGGTGGGCAGGCCGATGGTGACGGTCAGCGCCTCCTCGCGGCCGGTGATGCCGGTATAGGTCACCACCAGGATCGCCTCCGGCGCGTTGAGCCCACAGACGGCGGCAGCGCCCTCGGCGGGGGCATAGTCCACGCAGGAGGTCACGCTCAGACGGGACAGCTCCTCCACCAGCGGGGCGGTCTTCTCGGTTACATCCCGGGCGCCCACCTTCCGCACGCCGTCCGCCGACCGGATGGTGAAGCGCTCTCCGTCGGCGCCGGCAATAACGGCGGTACGCAGCGTATCCTCGGTGATGGCGGGCATGGTGGGCAGCACCGCCATGTCATAAATGCTGCCGTCCAGCAGCTGAAAGATCTTCACGGCGTCGTCGGACACCAGACGCACGGACGCGTCCTCGGCGCACAGCAGGTACCAGTCGCCGGAGGCGGCCTGATCGCCCCGTGTGAAGGTCAGCGTTTCGCCGTCCGCCGTGACGGAGAGACTGGTCTTGGCGTCGTCCAAGCCGTACTCCGACAGATCGTCCCCCGCCTGCACCGGCGTGGAGGCGGTCATGGCGGCGGCAGCCTCCAGCAGCGCCGGCATACCGGCCTGATCCAGCGGGAACGTGGCATCGTCCTGCCAGAACCATACGCCGTCGTCGTCCCGGCGGAAGCGCAGCACCTGCGTGTCGTCGGACAGCACCAGCGCCGTGATGCCCTCCGGCGGCAGCGCCGCCTGCGCGTTGGGGTCTGTGTCGGCGTCCGGCTGTGCCTTGTGGCCGCAGCCCACCAAAAGCGCCGCTGTCAGCAGCAGCGCCGGCAAATATACGTGTCGTTTCATAGGGAATTCTCCTTTCTCGATAGGAACCATGCCAGTATACCAGCTTCGTGTACAAAAGTGAAGAACAAAACGTGAATAAACCGCCGAAAACTGAAAAAATATACTTTACAAACCATTTGTTTTATGGTAGCATACCAAGGTACGCGACTGAGTCGCTGCCCCTTGCCTTAGCCCTGCGGAGCGGTCCATCTCTCCCGTGGCTCAGGATGCGGGCGTAATTTATGAAAGGTGGAAACACAACTATGATGCTGAAAGATCAGAAGACCTCTATCATCGAGGCCAACCGCACCCACGAGACCGACACCGGCTCCCCCGAGGTCCAGGTCGCCATCCTCACCGAGCGTATCAACCAGCTGACCGCTCATCTGAAGGTGCATCCCCACGACTTCCACAGCCGCCGCGGTATGCAGATGATGATCGGTAAGCGCCGTCGTCTGCTGGACTATCTGGCCAAGAAGGACATCGAGCGTTATCGTGCCCTGATTGCCAAGCTGGGTCTGCGTAAGTAAGCTGAAGACAGGGTGGTGTGCCCCGTGCGCGCCACCCTTCTTTCACACCATCCCTGCCCGTGTGCGGAGCCGATCAAAGCCTTTAGCAGTTGAAAAAATGCCGGAATCCGGGTATTTTCCGGCACTTTTTCAAGTGCTAAACGGCCCCGGCTCCCATGCGGAAAATTCAAATGAAAAGGAGCCAAACCATGTCTACCATCATTACCCACCGGCAGTTCCCCCACTACCACAAGTACACCATGGACCTGGCGGGCCGCCCCCTGACCCTGGAGGTCGGAAAGCTGGCGGAGCTGGCCAACGCCGCCGTCATGGTCACCTATGGCGAGACCAGTGTGCTGTGCTGCGTCACCGCCGCCGCCCGTCCCCGGGACGGCATCGACTTCTTCCCCCTGAGCGTGGACTTCGAGGAAAAGCTGTACGCTGTGGGCCGCATCCCCGGCAGCTTCAACCGCCGCGAGGGCCGTCCCGGCGAGAAGGGCATCCTGACCAGCCGCGTCATCGACCGCCCCATCCGCCCGCTCTTCCCCTATGATTTCCGCAACGACGTGTCCATCATGGCGACCGTCATGGCGGTCGACCACGACTGTTCTCCCGAGATCGCTGCGCTCATCGGCACCTCCGCCGCCCTCGCCATCTCCGACATTCCCTGGAACGGCCCCGTCGGCGCGCTGAAGGTCGGTCTCGTCAATGGCGAGCTGGTCCTCAACCCCACGAGCGAGCAGCGCAAGGTCTCCGACCTTGACGTGACCGTCGTCTCCACCGGCAAGAAGGTCGTTATGATCGAGGCGGGCGCGAACGAGGTCGATAACGACACGATGTACCGTGCCATCGAGCTGGCGCACAACGAAAATCAGAAGCAGATCGAGCTGATCAACCGCATGGTCGCCGAGATCGGCAAGCCCAAGTTCGACTATCCCCACGCAAACTTCAATCAGGAGCTCTTCGACAAGATCGTTGCCGACTTCATGGACGAGGCCAAGGCCGCCATGGATACCGACGACAAGAACGTCCGCGAGGCCCGCTGGAACGAGATGATCGAGCACTGGCACGAGAAGTACCTCGAGGAGTATCCCGACATGGATCAGTACCTCGACGAGTTCACCTATAAGTTCCAGAAGAAGATCGTCAAGGCGTGGCTGCTCGAGGGCCACCGCGTCGACGGCCGTCAGAAGAACGAGATCCGTCCTCTCGCCGCCGAGGTCGGCGTGCTGCCCCGCGTCCACGGCTCGGGCCTGTTCACCCGCGGTCAGACGCAGGTGCTCTCCGTCTGCACTCTCGATACCCTCAGCGCCAACCAGAAGCTCGACACCATCTGGGAAGAGACCGAGAAGCGCTATATGCACCACTACAACTTCCCCGGCTACTCCGTCGGCGAAGCCAAGCCCGCCCGCAGCCCCGGCCGCCGCGAGATCGGTCACGGCGCTCTCGCCGAGCGCGCGCTGCTGCCCGTCATTCCGCCCGTTGAGGAGTTCCCCTACGCCATCCGTGTGGTGAGTGAGGTCGTGTCCTCCAACGGTTCCACCTCTCAGGGCTCCATCTGCGGCTCCACCCTGGCTCTGATGGACGCCGGCGTGCCCATCAAGGCACCGGTCGCCGGCATCTCCTGCGGTTTGATCCAGGACGGCGACGACTTCACCACCTTCATCGACATTCAGGGCGTTGAGGACTTCCACGGCGAGATGGACTTCAAGGTCGCAGGCACCAAGCAGGGCATCACCGCCATCCAGATGGACCTCAAGAACGACGGTCTGAAGCACGAGATCGTCAAGGAAGCCTTCGAGATCACCAAGGAAGCCCGCTTCCAGATCCTCGACGCGATCATGCTCAAGGCTATCGCCGAGCCGCGCAAGGAGCTGGCCAAGTCCGCGCCCAAGATGATTCAGATGAAGATCAACCCCGACAAGATCCGCGAGGTCATCGGCTCCGGCGGCAAGACCATCCAGAAGATTTGCGCCGAGTGCAATGTCAAGATCGACATTGAGGATGACGGCCATGTATTTGTTTCCGCCATTGATATCGATGACTGCCGCACCGCTATCAATATCATCGAGACCATTGTCAATGATCCCGAGGTCGGTGCTATCTATAAGGGCGTTGTTACCCGTCTGATGAACTTCGGTGCCTTTGTTGAGATCGCACCCGGCAAGGAAGGCCTTGTCCACATCTCCAAGCTGGATACGAAGCGCGTGGAAAAGGTGGAGGATGTGGTATCCGTCGGCGATGAGATCCTCGTCATGGTTACCGAGATCGACCAGCAGGGCCGTATCAATCTTTCCCGTAAGGATGCCATCGCCAAGATGGAAGCCAAGAAGGAAGGCAAGGAATAATCACCTTAGCGTAAGCCAGCGGGGCAGGGGAGAGTCAATTACCCGTGCCCCGCCTTTTATCACCAAGCTGTGAATAAAGCCTGAACATTTTATCCATGGTCTTGCCGCATTATCCTCTTTTTGCTACAATATAAAATAACACCGTCTCCTGTGATGGTGCTATCAACATTTTTACTCAAACAAGGAGTGTGTATTTTTTTGGACGACATAGGCAGTACAACCTACCTACTTATTCTGGTTCTGTTAATGCTATCCGCTTTCTTTTCCGCATCCGAGACCGCGTTTTCCGCGGCCAATATGATCCGCCTGCGTACCATGGCGGAAGACGGCAACAAGCGTGCCGCACAGGCGGTAAAGGTGGCCGCGCAATACGATAAGCTGATTGCGACCATCCTTATCGGCAATAACCTTGTTAATATCGCCATTTCCTCATTGGTCACAGTGATCGCCACTGCGTACTTCAAAAATTATGCGGTTGCGATTGCTACCGGTATTTCCACCCTTGTCGTTCTCACCTTCGGCGAAATTATCCCCAAGAGCTTTGCCAAGATGAACGCCGAGAGCATTTCGATGGCGTTTGCCGGGGTGCTGCGGATCCTCATGACCGTCTTTACCCCCCTCAGCTGGCTGTTCCTGCGACTGATGCAGCCTTTTAAGAAGAAGGACGATGGCGAAGAGCAGCCCACCATCACTGAGCAGGAACTGATGTATATGCTGGATACCATCGAAGAGGAGGGCGTGCTGGAGGAGCAGGAAAAAGAGCTGGTACAGTCCGCTCTGGAGTTCAATGATACCACCGTGGAGGATATCCTTACCCCTCGCGTCAATATGGTCGCCATCGATGAGGAATCCACCCCGCAGGAGGTACTGCAGATCATCACCGAGGAAGGATTTTCCCGCATTCCCGTTTACAGCGAGACAGTGGATCACATCATCGGTGTAGTGCATACCCGTGATATTCTGCAAGCTGCCCTGCTGAATAAGAACTTCGATATCAAAAAACTGATGACCGAGCCGATGTATGTGCATCGCAGCATGAAAATTGCCCGTCTGCTCTCGGAATTCCAGCGTAAAAAGGTGCATATTGCCATCGTTATGGATGACTACGGCGGTACGCTGGGCATCGTCACCATGGAGGATGTCCTGGAGGAGCTGGTCGGTGAGATTTATGATGAGCGTGACGAGGTCGTCACCGAGTTCACCGAGGTGACCCCCGATACCTACGAGATCAGCGGTGATATGCCGGTGGATGACTTCTTGGATGAAATTGACTACCATCCCGCCGATATTGAGGAAGACGACTACGATACCATGAATGGTCTGGCGCTTTCAGTATTGGAGCACATCCCTGCTGTCGGTGAGACCTTCCAGCTTGGCCGGCTTACCTTTACTGTGTTGGAAATGGAAGAACAGAAGATCGAAAAAATGCGTGTCATCCTTGCCCCGGATTCTGAAAAGGAAGCCGAAAAGGAAAAAGAGAAGGATTGATGCAACGCCCCTTGTAAGGAAAGGAACCTGTTATGAGTACAGAGAAAACGAATGCCCGTAACCGTCACGCGGCGCCGATTGGCCTCGTTTTTATCGTGCTGTGCGTTATTGGGCTATGCACCGTGTTTAATTGGTGCTATGGCCTTACCCGCAACCTGGCGGATAACACCGCCCAAAAAACCAAGTACGAGCAGATGCTGCTGCCAGTGGTCATGTTCGACCCGCCCGATTTTACTGACCCCGCTACCTGCGATAATGAATTTTTGCTGCAAAGTAGTTTGTGGGCCTGTATGCTGGGCGAACGCCGCGGCAGCTACGAATTTGATGAGTACGGTCGCATGGTCATCCCGGCGGCGGATGTGGACGCTCAGGCTGTTAGTCTGTTTGGTCCGAATATCAAGCTGGAGCATATGACCATCGGTGATATGGAAAATGCCTATCAGTACGATAGCGATATTGCTTCCTATCATGTGCCCATCATCGCCATGACTGGCTTTGCCACCCCAAGCGTGGAAAAAATTGTAATGAAGCAGGATAGCTGCCAGCTTACCGTAGGTTATGTGCCACCCACTACAGTGCTCAGTATCAATTATGATAGCAAGGGTAACCTGGAGGAGACTCCCTCCAAATACATGCTGTATGAGCTGCGGAAAAACGGCAAGGATTTTTATCTTTACTCCGTCACCACCATCATGAATGATAGTGTTTCCGGCACCGAGTTTAATACCGGTACCGTCGGCCGGGTAGATACGCTCACCCCCTCCGATAGTCAGGGGAGCGGTAATACCCAGGCCCCGTAAGCCAATTCACTTATAACCCCCGATCCGCTGTGGTCGGGGGTTTTTCTGTCATAACTGTTGTGTTTTGGCACAAATTGCGCTATAATATTAGCGTTCTTTTTGATTCTGACGGAGAAAAAGAGGGGGTAGGCGTATGACCGTGGCGAAAAAGATGATTTCCACGCTGTTGGTAGCTGCGGTAGCTGTCGGCATTGGACTGGTGCTGGCGCTGCTTCTCCCTCAGGGGGAATATCCCCCGCCGGAACCCACCCACACTGAAATGGCGGATACCACCATCCATACTGGCCGTCTGCCGGGCTACGAAAATGCCCCACAGAACACCACTCCGGAATACTTTTGGTATCTCTTTAATGGCAGCTTGACTATGGGGAAGGATGGCAGCCTGCCGCTGCTGCTGGAAAACACCCCAGGCAATGAATGTGTGATGCGGGTGCGCTACACTCTGGCCGATGGCACCGTGCTGCTCACCACTCCGATTATTAGGGCGGAGGAATACCTACTGTATGCCTATCCGGATTCCTTGCCAGAAGCGGGCAGCTATTCTGTTACCGTCAGCATTTTGGTGTTCCACGCCCAGCAGGATCCCGCCACCGATGAACCCTTTGCTACCTACACCGAACAGGCCACCCTTACTGTTCCACAGGGTGCTGCGCTGTCGGTCAAGACCACATAAATCAGAGGAAGAAAGGATGTTTTACTATTATGAGCGATTATATCACCCGTGAACGCAACCTGACCCTGCTTACCGACTATTA
>ERZ506917.857-NODE-857-length-10914-cov-4.674279_pt1 | contig 10914 bp, 7 predicted proteins | sample MGYA00512904_ERZ506917 | MGnify/ENA metagenome assembly ERZ506917 | reverse complement strand
CCTCGTCGATATCTTCCCCAGTAATATCGTGGCACCCTTCGCCAACGCCTCGATGCTGCAGATCATTGTCATTGCGCTGCTCATCGGTGCCGGGATCATCCTTACCGGAGAAGAGGGCCGGGCAACGGCCGAGCTGTTCGAGAGCCTGAACGAAGTGTTCATGAAGGTGATGATGTTCATCATCAAGATCTCTCCCATCGGCGTATTCTGCATGATGACCTGGGTCGTTTCCAACCAGGGCCCGGAAATTCTGGGCGATCTGGCAAAGGTACTGGGTGTTGCGTATCTGGGATACATCCTGCACGCCGTTATCACCTATTCCATCACCGTTAAGACGATGGGCGGCATGAGCCCCTTCAAGTTCTTCAAGGGCATGATCCCCGCAATGGTCTTTGCGTTCTCCTCCACCTCCAGTGTGGCTACCCTGCCCATCAATAAGGAATGTGCCGTGAACTTGGGCGCCAGTGAGGAGGTTTCCTCTTTTGTGCTGCCGCTGGGCGCAACCATCAATATGGATGGTACCGCGGTTTACATGGCTGTTAATACCATCTTCCTGTCCTGCTGCTACGGCATGAATCTGACTGTTGGCCAGTTGGTCATGGTAGTAGTGACCGCGACCCTGGCTTCCATTGGTACGGCGGGCGTCAGCGGTGCCGGTGTGGTTATGTTGGCGATGGTGCTCACCAGCGTAGGAATCCCCGTGGAGGGCATCCTGCTCATCTATGGTATCGACCGTCTGTTTGATATGGGCCGTACCACCATCAATATCGTGGGCGATGCGGCCTGTGCCGTCATTGTAAGCCGGCTGGAGGCCAAGAAAGAGGCCAAGAAGGCCGCGATGGTCAAGTAATTAAGACATCTTCCTACATCTTTTTCATAATCTCTTCCTGAACAAAGCCGCGCGGGTCGCAATGATCCGCGCGGCTTGCTGTTTGGAAAGTATAATTGATATGTATACCTTCGTTTAACAAGGACACACACGCTTTTCGGCAGCGAAAATCGGCGCTGACAGCGTCATCGTCCTTGACATACGCCAGTATGCCGGCGTCCTCTTCCTTGTCATCATCCGGTTTTCGCGCAGGAGAAAATGGCGTCCGAGGAAGCACGAAGCGGCAGGCAGGCTGGCGCCTATCAACGCGACGCGCAATGTCGGGCGGTATTTATACCCGCAAAAGCCGTATGTCTCTTGTCAATCGAAAGTATTAAAATAAATAATTACAGAGCCGCAACGGATCGTCTTTCCGTTACGGCTCTCTTTTATGAATATGCTATTGGCATTGGTCTTTTCGACCGCATGTTTTTCACAGGGAGAAAGATTCCCGGAAGATGACCACCGGCTCGTAGGAGCGCACCACGGCGGCATTTGCGCCCTTGCGGATCATCTCTGCGGCCATTTGAACGGCACCGGCCGTCATCGCCTCGGTAGGCATTTCGATGACCGAAAGCGGCGGGGTACAGTACTGCGCCTGCTGGCGCTCTCCCAAGCCAAAGCAGATAAGCCCCACCTCCTGCGGGATGCGGATGCCTTCCTTTTGCATCTGGTGAGCCGCCCCAATAGCCATAATATCGGATGCAAATACCAAAAGCTCCGGCAGCGAGCCGCCGGTCATCATGGTTTTGATGCCCACCGCACCGCCTTCGTAGGTATCCTCCGCTTCCACCACCGCGTGGGGCGGTACCCGCAGACCATACTCCCCCGCTGCTGTTATGGCATCGCGGATGCGGCTGCTATCCGCCATAAAGTTGGAACGGTTCTTCAAAAAGCCGATGCTGCGGCAGCCCTTGGCACGGGCCAATTCCATCACCTGCCGCACCGCCTTGGCATAATCGGTATACACCGCACCAAAGCCCGCCTGGCGGCGGTTATACAGCACCAACGGCAGATCCGTCTCCAGCTGGGCCAGGGCGTCCATATCCGCCGGGGAAAGACCGCCTAAAATAGCGCAGCTGTATGGGCTATGGAAGTGCAGGCCCTTTTCCTCGCACAGGTGCCCCTCCCGGAAGGTATTGACCACCAAATCGTAGTCCAACTCCTGGCGCAGGTGCTCCTGCTGGAAGGCCCCCAACAGCCGACCCACATAGGAGGCTCTGCGATCCAGCGGCCAATACAGCGCCAATACCGGGCGTTCCGCTTCGCTGGCGCGCAGCCGCCGGGCCACATTACTGGGGCGGTAACCGGTGGCCGCCACGATCTCCAGGATGCGCTGTTCCGTGACCGGGGAGACCTTCATCTCCCGCGCTTTGCCATTGAGGACAAAGGAAACCGTGGAGGGAGATACATTGGCGATGCGGGCGATGTCCTTGATGGTTGCCATAGCGAAGCCCCCTTTCTTTGTGATAGCTCCATCTTACCCAAATTTGCCCGGAAAGTCAATTCCTCCCGAAAAGCTTAATCGTTTTTGCTGTCTTGAAATTTTATGTTGACAATTCATTGTGCTCCCACTATAATCGAATTAGCTAAAACGATTTAGTTATTTTAAGAAAGGGTGAGTTCCTTGCCACAGAATGCTTTGCAACAGCTATTACAGGCCCCGGCCGGCACCCCGGTCACACTATCCCCTGATTGGTGTCTCATCAACGATGGTCCCTCCGGAGACCTGCCCGCCATGGTGCCGCAGGTAGACCCGGCGCGCCGCGCGCAGGTGGTGGTCATTCTTGACCATGATATCCCCGCTGGGAGCTTCCAGAGCGCTTTCCGCCAGAAAGCACTGATTGATTTTTCCCGGGCCAATTCGCTGGAGTTTATCCAGTCCGCCGGAATCAGCTACCAGCTGCTGATGCATGGGCGGCTGGCAACTGGTTCTCTGCTGGTGACCTGCGGCCAGCATGTGGCACAGGTGGGTGTCATCGGTGCTTTGGGGCTGCATTTTTCCCCCAAGGAACTGGCCCGGTGGCTGCAGGGTGGAGAGCTGACCCTGCCGGCACCGCAGCCGCTGCATATCAGGCTGGAGGGGGACTTTGCCCCCGGCGCCACAGCCTATGACATTGCGCTGGCCTGTGCGGGCAAAAAAGGAGCCGAAGGCCGCCTGCTGCTCCTGCATGACCACACCGCACGGGGGCTTACCCGCGCGGAAAAGCAGACGCTCTGTCTGATGGCCCAGCGAGCCGGTGCGGTAAGCGCCCTGTTTACAGCGGAAGACGCCCCGGCCGATACCACACTGCAGCTGGAGGACTATCCACCCTGTGCTATACTCCCCGGCAGCCTGCCGGAAGATCCGATGGAGGCCCAGCCCCTTACCGCTCTGTCCGACATCCGGGTGGATGCCTGCTTTATCGGGGGCTGCTCCTCCGGGCGGATAGAGGAGCTGCGCGAAGCCGCTGAAATTCTGCGGGGACATCACATCCGGCGGGAGCTGCGGCTACTGATCGGCTTTGCTTCCAACACGGACTACCTGCAGGCCATGGAGGAAGGGCTGATCGATGTATTCCTGGACTGCGGAGCGCAGGTCACCAATCCCGGCTGCGCCTCCTGCCTGACCACCTCCATCGGCGTCATCGGGGATGGGGAGGTCATGGCCTCTACCGGGTGCTTCCACTACTCCGGCTGCTGCGGCACCCCCGCTTCCCGGGTCTATCTGGTTTCTGCGCGGACTGCCGCCCAGGCGGCGCTCAGCGGATATCTTTATCAAGCGTAACAGGAGGGCATAACTATGGATACTGTTTTTACGGGCCGGATATGGAAGCTGCCCGATGATGTGGATACCGATACTATTATCCCGGGGCGGTACGGTGTGCTGCCCTCCGCGGAGGAGATGAGCCGCCACTGCCTGGAGCCGCTGCGCCCGGAGCTGGCCGCCGCGGCCCGGCCGGGAGATATCTTTGTGGCCGGGAAGAACTTTGGCTGCGGTTCCTCGCGGGAATTTGCCCCAGCCTGCATCGCGGCGCTGGGTGTGCGATGCATTGTGGCCAAATCCTTTGCCCGCATTTTTTACCGCAACGGCATCAATAACGGGATGCTGCTCATTGAGACGGATGACCTGTATGACCGCTGCGAGGAAGGGGATCTTCTCACCGTGGAGGTAAACCGCTGCCTGAAGGTAAACGGGCAGGTCATTCCCATCCGGCAAATTCCCGATAATCTGTTTGAGATCATCAAGGCCGGGGGGCTGGTACCCCGCTACCGCGCCCTGAATGAAGCGGCCGAAGCCGCCGAATCCGTCCAAAAGGAGGTGCACTGAGATGGGCTACACCATGGCTGAAAAGATCCTGATGAAAAATACCGGGCTTTCTCACCTGGCACCCGGCGATCTGATCATGACCCGGCCGGATATGTGCATGGTACATGATATCTACACCCCTTTTGTGGTGCAGAAGCTGGATGAGATGAAATTCCGCCGCCTGGCCGACCCGGAAAAGGCTGTGATCTTCCTGGACCACCTGTGCCCCACCAACCAGGCCACCGGCGACCCCCGCCACTACCACAAGGGGCATGAGCTTTCCGATCGCTTTGGTATCCGCAAGCTGCATGCCGGGGAGGGGATCTCTCACACCCTGATGCACGAATACCGCTATGCCCTGCCCGGTACGGTGGTGGTAGCTACCGACAGCCACACTCCCACTTATGGCGGGGGCGGGTGCTTCTGCACCGGGATAGGCTATACCGAAATGGCCGCCACCCTGGGCAGCGGTGAGATGTGGATGAAAGTCCCGGAAGCTATCCGCATTACGGTGGAAGGGGAGCTGCCTGCCGGGGTGTACGCCAAGGATATTGTCCTGCAGGTGCTGAAGGATCTGCGCTCCGACGGCGGCACCTATAAATCGCTGGAATATGTGGGCAGCACCATTGACGCGCTGGATATGTCCGGCCGGTACACCATTGCCAATATGTCGCTGGAGGCGGGCTGCAAAACCGCACTTTTTGCCGCTGACCAGAAAACCGCCGATTACTTTGACCTGCCGCTGGAGAAGATCTCCTGGATCCATCCCGATCCGGATGCCCACTATATCCGGGAACTGTACTACCGGGCAGAGGAGCTGGTACCCTATCTTTCCTGCCCGCAGGGCGTTGATAATGTTCACTCCATAGAGGAGGTGCAGGGCACCCCACTCAATGAGGTCTACATTGGCAGCTGTACCAATGGCAGCCTGGAGGATATGGCAGTGGCCGCCCGCATTTTGCAGGGGCACCATGTGGCCCCCTATCTCAAGCTTATCATCATTCCCGCCTCCATCGGCATCTATCGCCAGTGCATGCGGCTGGGGTACATCCGTGCCTTTGTGGAGGCCGGCGCCATGGTGGCGCATCCCTGCTGCGGCCTGTGCTGCGGCCAGCCCTATGGCCTGATGAGCGATGGCGAGGTGGTACTGGGTACCAATAACCGCAATTTCATCGGACGGATGGGCACCACAAAATCTCTTATTTATCTTAGCAGCCCCGCCACGGCGGCCGCCAGTGCCCTTACCGGTGTCATCACCGATCCCCGCACCGTGACTGCGGACTGGTATTGCAAGGAGGAATCATCATGGAGTATAAAATTGCTGTGATCCCCGGCGACGGCATCGGCGTAGATGTCATCCGGGAAGCGGTTCGTTCGCTGGATAAGATCGGCGAGGTTTACGGACATCAGTTCCATAAGGTGGAGCGCCTGGTAGGCGGCTGCTGCATTGATGCCTACGGCGTGCCCATCCAGCCGGAAACACTGGAGCTCTGCCGGGAATGCGACGCCATTCTGTTTGGTGCGGCCGGCGGGCCCAAGTGGGACCACCTTCCCCGGGCCCAGCGCCCGGAAAGCGGCCTGGCCGCCCTGCGCCGTGGCTTTAATCTCTTCTGCAACCTGCGCCCGGCCAAGCTCTACCCCGACCTGCGGGAAAATTCCCCGCTGAAAAACGAGGTGCTGGACCGCGGACTGGACCTGCTGCTGGTGCGGGATCTCATCGGCGGTATCTACTTTGGCGAAAAGGGCACCCGGGAGGGCGCCCGTGGTCGGGAAGGCTACGATGTGGAATGTTACAGCGAATTTGAGGTGGAGCGGGTAGCCCGCCATGCCTTCCGACTGGCGCAGGGCCGCCGCAAGAGCGTCACCAGCATTGATAAATCCAATGCGCTGGAAAGCTCCCGGCTGTGGCGGGAAACGGTGGCCCGCGTAGCGCAGGATTACCCTGATGTGCAGCTGACCAACCTGCTGGTGGATAAGGCCGCTATGGAGCTGACCTGCAATCCCTCCCGCTTTGATGTGATGCTGACCACCAGCATCTTCGGTGATATCCTCTCGGATGAGGCGGGGGTGGCCACCGGCTCGGTGGGGATGCTGGCCTCCGCGGCCATCAATGAAAATGGCTTCGGGCTCTTTGAGCCCATCCATGGCACAGCACCTGATATTGCCGGGCTGGGCATTGCCAATCCCCTGGCCGCTATTGCCTCGGTAGGTATGCTGCTGGAGATCGGACTGGGGCTGAAGGAAGAAGCCGCCGCCATCGACCGGGCCATCAATGAGGTGCTGCACCTGGGCTACCGCACCCCGGATATCTACCTGGAGGGCCGTGGGCTGACCAAGGTGACTACCGAGGAAATGGGCCGCCTGACCGCTGAACATATTCACCGCTAAGACAGGGAGGACACACCATGAAAGATAAGGTAAAGTACGGCCACGAGCTGCTGGATATCGAGATCCCCGAAGGGACTGACCTCAGCATCCTGCTGCCCAAGCAGCACCCCACCGGCGTTCGCTCGGAGGAGGAGATCGTGGAGGACGCGCTGGCCCATCCCATTGGGGCCGGGCTGCTGGCCGAGGAGATCCATGCCGGGGATACCGTATGTATCCTCACCAATGACATCACCCGCCTGACCCGCAGCCACATTTATATCCCCATCCTGGTGCGGGAGCTGAATAAGGCCGGCGTGCCGGACGGGGATATCACCATTCTGTTTGCCAACGGGATGCACAGCGCCATGACCGAGGAGCAGATGTGCAGCCTCATCACCGAGGATATTTACCGCCGTGTAACCGTGGTGCAGCACGACTGTGAGGAATCCCCCTGCCAGCTGGTGGGCACCACCAGCTACGGCCATGAGGTGTGGGCCAATAAAATCGCCATGGCAGCCGATAAGCTCATCCTTACCGGCGGTATCCTGGTGCACCACATGGCCGGGTTTGGCGGTGGACGCAAGGATATCATCCCCGGCTGTGCCCGCAAGGATACCATCCTCAGCAACCACAAGATGGTCATTGACCCCAATGCCCAGGCTGGTGTGCTGGAAAACAACCCCGTTCATCTGGACTTTATGGAGGCATGCGCCTTTACCCACCCCGCCTATCTGCTGAATGTCATCTGCGATGACCACGGGATGATCTACCAGGCGGTGGCCGGCCACTGGCGGGAAGCCTACCTGCACGGCGCTGAATTGGCCAAGGATTTCTATCTCTATCCCATCCCGGAACGGCCCGATATCGTCATTGCCTCCTGCGGTGGATTTCCTAAGGATATTGACCTTCGGCAGAGCAAAAAGGGCTTCTACAATGCCGGCCGTGCCGTGAAAAAGGGCGGCGTCATCATCTGCCTGGCGGAGTGTCCCGAGGGATGCAGCAAAGAGATGGACGATCCCTTTGAGGAATGGCTGGGCCGCTATCCCGATAAGGACTCCGTGGTGGCGGAGCTGAAGCGCAAGGTGAATATGGGCGGGCTGAATTGCTACAAGGTCCGGGAATGCCAGGCCCACTGCCGGCTGATCCTCATCACCGCGCTGGACCAAAAGCGCATGGCTGAAGTAAATGTGGAGTGCTACCCCAAGGAACAGCTCAATGAGGTCATCCGCACCGTTTTGGCGGAATATGACCACCCCAAGGTGCTGTATATGCCGCAGGCCACCCTTACGCTGCCGCTGGTGAAAGAATAAAATCTCTCCCCCGATCATTTGGTCGGGGGAGTTGCTGATTCTATTGCATTTTGTGAGCCGCTGCGCTGCAATAGGTCTGTCCATTGATGCTGCCGGAGGGCGGCTTTTCTAAGTCCAGTTGGTTAGCTTTCGCTAACTATGAAGAGAAACAGTAACGCACAGATCATCATATAGGTTGATACTCCCATAATAAGGATAATAGGCTGTGGGGTATTGCGAGTAAACAGCCAGTTCACCGCCCGTAGAGGTTGCCTTTATCACGGTATCCTTGCCACGGATATCACAGTTATTATAACTATTCGCATAAATGCCATAGGAGGTCCCTGTGGCGGTAACAATGCTATTTAATTCCATTATAGCGCTGGCTCGTAGTGGATTGACCAATCGCGGTGACCCTGCCGGAGTGCCGGGTGCTCTCAGTGCTGTACTGCAGCGATTACGCCGGTGAGGATGAAGCGTGGCTGACCCTGAGCCGTGAGGTAAAGGCCAGGGAGCTGCCCCCCACCGGGGCCCCGCGCATCCTTGGCATTGTGGCACCCTACACCGGGCGGGAGATCGATCCCCAACGATATTGCTCCCGGCTAGTGCTGCCGGTGGAAGAATGAACAAATACAAAATCCCTTTTCTCCTGCCCCTTTAATCCACAGTTTACTTGCCATACCGAAATATGTTACAATAAAAAAAGAAGCATACAGAGAGGAGGACTGCCCGTGAATATCCGCGAACTGGCCAAGGAAGCCGGTGTTTCGGTTGCCACCATCTCTCGTGTCATCAACCACCCGGAGGCGGTGCTGCCGGAGACCCGCGAACGGGTGCAGACCATCATCGAAAAATACAACTACAACCCCAAGCCAGTCAACCGCGGGCGGCGGGCCGTCACCCTCATCGTTCCCGCGGCCAAGCGGGCACAAACCCTGCTTTCGGGGGTGCAGTCGGTACTGGCGCCCAAGGGGATTCTGGTCAACCTGATGGAGTTCTCTCCCCTTTCGGGAGGAATAGCAGCCTGTATTCAGGCTGCCGCCGCGGCAAAGCCCCTCGGAATGCTGATCGCCGGGGAGCCCTCTCTACCACCGGAGGCGCTGCCTGCCGAGCTGCCGGTAGTGCTGCTGGGCAGCTATGATCGATTGGAAAACTGCAATATCTGCGGTATCCATTACCGGGACGCCGCAGAAAAGATGGTTTCACATCTCCATACTATGGGCCACCGCTCCATTTGGCTGCTGCAAAGCAGCGGAGAATCCCCCGAAAAGGCCGCCATCACCGCCGGTTACCGGCAGGCGGCGGCCGCGCTGGGGCTGACCGACCGCCAGTGCCGTGTGCTGGAGGCGGAGGACAGCGTAGTGGGCGGCTACCGCATCTGCCGCGAGAAAATACTGACCGAGGAGCCGCCGCAGGCCGTCTTCGCTGTCAGTGATGAGCTGGCCATGGGTGTCATCAAGGCTGCACGGGAGGAAAATATTCCCCTGCCAGAGGGGCTGGCTGTTGCTGGTTTTACCGGCAGTGAGGCTGCCGCTGTCATTACCCCGGCGCTGACCACCATGGAGCACCCGCTGGAGCGTTTGGGTGCGGTGGCAGCCCGCCGCCTCATCGAGCTCATCGAGGACAGCGCGCTGTACCAGGTGGAGACCCACGAGATCGTATTGAAATCCAAGCTCAAGATCCGCCGCAGCTGCGGCAACCGCAAAGAGATCTACGAGTTGTTTGAGTAAGGAGGGTACAAAATGTCGTTGTTATCCGTCAATTTTATGGGCCTGCCGCTCAAAAATCCTATTATAGCGGCAGCCGGTCCCTGGTGCCGCGATGCCGCCGCCATGCAGAAGGCCATTGACGCCGGCGCGGCGGCTGTCGTCACCGAGACCATCACGCTGGAGAAAAGCCATGTCGTCAGTCCGCGTATTTTTTACCGTCAGGGTGAAGTTTACAATACCACCCTGTACAGCACCATGACGCTGGAGGATGTGGAGCAGGAGGTAGAGCGCCTGCAAAAGGGCAACGCCTTCCTCATCTGCAATATTCGGGGAACGACCCCTTCCGAGCTGCGGTACCTGGCCAGCCGCATGCAGCGCCTAGGTGCAGATGCGCTGGAGCTGTGCTGCTTTACCCCCATCGGCACCAAGCTGGAGGATATCAGTATTCGGCCGGAGGAGGTCGGGGAAATGGTGCGCAGCGTCACTTCGGCGGTGGAAATCCCCGTTATGGTGCGACTGCCGCACCATGCGGCGCTCAATCCTGCCTTTGCCCGTCAAATCACCCAGAACGGCGCCCGTGCCATCAGTGCCATTGAATCGCTGGAGGGCATCAACGGCGTGGATATTGAAAACGCCCGCTGCGAAATGGCGGCCATCGGCGGCTGCACCGGCAGCCATCTGCGTCCGCTCTCGCTGGCGGCAACGGCGGTACTGCATCAGCTGGCCGATTGTGAGATTGCCGCGATGTGCGGTGTGGAGGACTGGCACAGCATCATCGAGTTCCTGATGATGGGCGCCACTGCGGTGGAGATGGGCTCCGCCATCATGCTGCGGGGCTATGGGCACATCACCGAAACACTGCGCAAGCTGGAGGATTGGCTGCGGGAAAAGGGCTATTCTTCCCTAGATGAGCTGCGCGGCAACGCACTCGCCTCTCTTACCGCTTTTGAGGAGCTGCCAGAGCGCCTGCTGCGGGTCAAAATGGCCGCTCCCTGCGATGGCACCTGCCCCGATGGCTGCCGAGCACGCTGTGTCGGCGCCTGCCTGTACGATGCCATTTCTCAGGGGACGGAGGGCATCACCGTCGATGCCGCCGCCTGCAGCGGCTGCGGCCTATGCGTCTCCCTCTGCCCCAAAAAGCTCTTCATTATGAAGTAAATTCCAGCCGGAGGGCCGCGGCTCTCCGGCTTTTGTTTGATATGAATGTAACAATGAACAAATGTTACATTAAAAAGTTGTCCATTCCGCTGAAATATTGGCGGAAACGCAAAAAACTATTGAAATCTTGACGAATCCTTGCTAAGATGCAGATGTAACAGATAATCAATGTTACATTAAGAAGCAAGCGCTTGATGTTACAAAAAGATCTGATGTTTTGGAAGGAGTTGTCCC
>ERZ506917.851-NODE-851-length-10948-cov-5.895988_pt1 | contig 10948 bp, 7 predicted proteins | sample MGYA00512904_ERZ506917 | MGnify/ENA metagenome assembly ERZ506917 | reverse complement strand
GTGCCATCGCTGTTGCCACGCATCCCACAACCGAACGTTTCTTGGTGGTGATGTCGACAGGACAAAGATTGTTGTAAGGCTCAGACTGGTCCCAATGCGCCTTGACCAATGGCTCTACCACGGGCGCTGCGCCGTCGGTCAATGTCTGATGGTTGGCTGCCGCTTCGCCGCTCTGCACCCGTGCCACATAGTCGGCATAACCGTCGAGAAACGCCTGCAGCTGCACCGGCATGTTGGATGTGTCGATGCTGCCGGTTTTTGAGTAGCCCACAAGTTCGGTCAACTGGTCGTCGCCGGCTACAATGACAAAACCTTTGCCGTCGGCTGAATTGAAAATGTAGTACGGAGCGTCGCTGCCGCCGTATGATTTGTCAACTGCGCGGACAAGCTTCTGCGGACCGCTGACAGCCACATATTTCGAAGCCACTCCAAGGGCTTGCGACTGACTGATTTGCGCCGCCTGGATGCTGCCAAAAGCGAGACCGAGCAGCATCAAAGTCGAGATTTTCTTCATTATGTTGCGATTATTTATATTTTAGGCTACAAAAGTAGTGCTTTTTTCTTACTTCCGCCACGTTTCTTCCTGTCTTTAAGTTTTCTTCAACAATCGCAACACGTTCCATAAACGACGACAGGCGTCTCCCTTAATGGGAAACGCCTGTTGTCGTTTTGCTTTTCCTATGAGGATTAAGCCTCGTGGATAGCGTCGCTTGGGCAGTTTTCTGCGCAAGTACCGCAGCTGATGCAAGTGTCTGGATCGATTTTATAGATATCGCCCTCTGAGATTGCCTCTACTGGGCATGCTGCTGCACATGTACCGCAAGCTACACAGTTGTCATTGATTACGTAAGCCATTTTTGTAAGTTTTATTTATTTGTTTATAATTGCTGTATGCAAAGATAATGCAATTCGTGTGGATTTGTTGCGATGTTTCATCCTTTTCTTCTTTTCAATATTATATCACACTATATTTCAGCAACTTATATTTCGTTATTTGGACTAATTGCAATTTATTCGTATTTTTGCACCATAATTTATAGTCAAAAGCAATGAATCCACTGTTTTCCATCATAACCATCACGTTCAACGCCGAGCAGGTGTTGCCGCCGACGCTCGAGAGTGTAAAGCGTCAATCGTTTACCAACTTTGAGCATCTTGTGGTCGACGGAGCGTCGACCGACGGCACGGTCGAGATCATCGACAACCCCTCCGCCTATCCCGACCCGACCCGCATCGTCAAGCAGGAAGAGCCTTTTGTGGATGTTCACCTGTACACCCCCAACGACTATGTGGGCGGCCTGATGGATCTGTGCCAGAACAAGCGCGGCGTGCTGATCGACATGAAGTATCTGGACGATGTGCGGGTGGACCTGCACTATGCTCTGCCGCTGGGCGAGATCGTGTACGACTTCTTTGATGCCATCAAGAGCCGCAGCCGGGGCTACGCCAGCTACGACTACGAGTTCAAGGAGTACCGCGAGAGCGATCTGGTCAAGCTGGACTTTTTGCTCAACGGCGACCCCGTGGACGCACTGTCCATGATCGTGTTCCGGGACAACGCCTACGCCAAGGGACGCCGCATCTGCGAAAAGCTGCGGGACAACATCCCGCGCAACCTGTTCGAGATCCCGGTACAGGCAGCCATCGGCGGCAAGATCATTGCCCGCGAGACGGTCAAGGCCATGCGCAAGGACGTGCTGGCCAAGTGCTACGGCGGCGATATCTCCCGTAAAAAGAAGCTGCTGGAAAAGCAGAAGGAAGGCAAAAAGAAGATGCGTCAGCTGGGCAGCGTTTCCCTGCCGAGCGAGGCTTTTACCGCCGTGCTCAAGCTGGACAGCGACGACGATTGATCTGCAAATATACAAAAGGGATGCTGCGTGCGCGGCATCCCTTTTTTGATGGGAACTCCCAAATGTGAAATCCGCTCATGGCAGAGATGCACTCTTTGCTTTTCACTATAAATATGTTATAATTTCTTTATATATCAATTCTTGCATTCGTTTTTGGAGAGATGGGCTGCGGCCTTGTGCCGCGCGCGTCTCCCTGCAACGTTCCCCCCACAGAAAGGATGTGGCCTTTATCAAAGCAAAGCACGGAAAAGGCACAGTGCAAAACAGCAGACACACACACAGCGGCGGCGCACAGAGGGCAGCATCTCTCTGGAAGCAGGTACTGCTGACGCTGCTGATCTTTATTGCTCTGCTCGCTCTGATCGGCGGGGCGCTGTGGCAGAATATCTGTTATAACCGTACCCACTATACCGCAGAGTTTTATCAGATCCATTCCCGCAAGCTGACCCAGAGCTGCCGGGTCGTTTTTCTCACCGATGTACATCTGCGGGAGTACGGGCAGGATAATTGCGATCTGGTGCAGGATATCCGCAGCCTTGCCCCGGATCTGATTTTGCTGGGCGGCGACCTTGTGACCTACGGCGAAGGTTCCAGCTATGATAATATGCTCTCCCTGTGCAGCCAGCTGAGCGAGATCGCGCCGGTGTGCGGCGTGATGGGCAACCACGAGGACGAGCTGTATTTTCTGAACGGCGATCAGGCTCTGGTGGAAAAGTTCACCGCCGCCGGGGTGACCATCCTGCGCAATGAAGAGGCACGCTATACCGTCCACGACAATGTCATCAGCATTCTGGGCGTGGAGGGCAGCCCGAAGGACTTTTACAACTACGGTGCCAGCGTCTTTATGGACGCCGCAGAGCAGCAGACGGACTACGACCTGCGCATCTGTCTGGCGCATGTGCCCACCTACTTTACCGAGCATCTGGAAAATTATTCCTTTGAGCTGGGTCTTGCCGGGCACACCCACGGCGGCATCGTGCGGCTGCCAAAGATCGGCCCGCTTTACAGTGCCGAGGAGGGCTTATTCCCCGACTATGCCGGGGGCAGCTATGGGCTTGCCAACAACGCCACCCTCATCGTAAGCCGGGGACTGGGCGATTCCAGCTGGGTGCCCCGCATCAATAACGTGCCGGAGCTTTCGGTCATTGACATCGACTAAGCAGTCTGCACCGCGCGTGCAGGCCGCTGCAAAAGGGTAGAATGCCATATGGATGACATCAAAGAAAAGATCAAACAGGCGCTGCGCCATATCTGGACAAATAAATACCGCCTGTTTCTCTGCCTGCTGACCTTGTGCTGTCTGTTCGGGCTGGTTCACTATTTCAAAAGTGCGGACAGCGCCACCGCCAGCATCTCCTTCAATTACTCCGAGGCCGCGCTGGGCATGAACCCCAACAAGACCCGCTTCAACGCCTACGAGATCGTTTCGGACGAGGTGATGAAACGCGCCATCCGGCGGGTGGGCTTGCAGGACAGCCTGACTGCCTCCCAGCTGGCCCAGTGCCTTTATCTCAGCCCGGAAGGCACCGGCAGCGCCAACGGCAGCGAATATATCAGCACCAACTACTATCTTTCCATCAACGCCCGCAAGCTGGAGCTTGGCAGCCGCAAGGCCACGGATCTTTTGCAGAGCGTGTGCGAATCCTACCGGGAGATCTTTCAGAGCAACTACTGCGACAACCAGAGCCTGCTGAAGGAAAAGCTGGAAGTGACCTCTGCGTGTGAGCCTTATCTGCGGCTGAACGAGCTGGAGGTGCGCGCTGAGGGGCTGAACCGCTACCTGAACGCTCGTCTGCAGGAGAACAAAAGCTTTACGGACGAGGCAAACCCCGACTCTGCCACCAACAACTTTACCACGCTGGGTAAAAAGATCAACAATCTGGTGGATTACGATCTACCCAATGCCATGGCCTTTGTCATTGAGGGCGGCGTTGCCCGCGACCCGTCCATGCTGACCAGCATTCTGGAATACAAGAACAAGATCGACGATCTTGCCATGCGCACCCAGCAGGCTTATTATGACGCCGATAAAAAGGGCATTTCCATCTACGAAAAGTCCATGACCTCCATCATGATGATCCCCACCGTGGATGAGGACAGCGAATACTATATGTCCCGCACCAAGACCGCCATGGACGCGCTGGCGCGCTCGGCAGATGCTTCTCTGTCCGATGCCACCGATTACCAGTCCGAGATCGTGAGCACGAACTATGTGATCCAGAAGATCCGGGAGTTGGACGCCGGGCAGCCGCGCTTGGCCGAGGCACAGGCCATGGTGAACAAGCTGGAAGCTGCCATCAACGAGATCTCGGAGCAGCTGTTCGTGCTGGACAAAGCCTACGTCAAGTATAAATCCCAGAACTATATCACATTTGCCTACGGTTCATCCTCCTTTATCCAGCGGCTGAGCCCGAAAAAGACCCTGATGGAGTCTGTTGCCGTGATGCTGGGCGGCGCATGGCTGCTCCACGAACGGAAACGCAGAAAGGTAAGGCACCACAAATGAAAAAGTTTGAGATCCTGCGCTATCTGAAGCGTTTCAGCCTGCTGATCTTTCTGGTCGCGCTGGCAGGTGCAGCCGCTATCTACCTGTATGCAGACGGGCGGCAGATGTACACAGCCTCTGTCATCATCCGCTATACCAACGACGGCATCTCAGACGGCTACACCCCGGACGGCAGCGATCTGGACGTCAACGAGATCTATTCCTCCACGGTCATTTCGCAAGCCATGGATGCGCTGGGCGCTTCCGGGCGGCTGAGCACCATCCGTTCCAACATTTCGGTGACACCGGTGATTCCAGAGGATCAGCAGACCATCAATGATGCCTTACTGGATAAGGGCGAAGAGGTGACCTACTTCCCCGACACCTACAAGGTGAGCCTCGTGGTAGACGGAGCGCTGGGCGCGGGCTATGCCCGCAATATGCTGGATGCTATCATCCAGAGCTACTGCACCTATTATACGGAAAAATATGTGGAGCAGAAGCTCTCGCTCAACCCTTCGTCCGATCTGCTGGACAACGGCTACGACTACTACGAGTGCATCCGCATTCTGGAAAACGATACCACCGAGATGCAGAACTACCTGCTGAGCAAGCGGGAACATTACCCAGACTTCCGCTCCTCCCGCACCGGCTACACCTATGCAGATCTGTGCGATATCTATTCCGATTTCAAAAAATACACCATCCCGGCGCTGTACGCCTATGTGCTCAACGGCCCGCAGGTGCGGGACGGCACGGTGCTGCAGGAATATCTGGCCAACTGCATTGAGACTGCAAAGCAGGACGAGCAGATCACCACCGAGCAGCGGGACAGCCTGTGGAACCTGACAGACCAGTATGTGTACAAGAACGCCGACCTGCTGAAAAACTACTTTACCGACCAGGGCGATGTGGTATCCTCAGAATACATCCTGAACAACATCGAGCTGGAGGGCTCGGGCGATAAGGCACAGACCACCTATGACGGTCTGGTGCTGAAGCTGGTGTCGCTGGAACAGCAGGTGGCTGCCAGCCAGATCGACCGGCAGTTTCAGGAGGAGATCCTGCAAAGCTTCCGCAACGTGGATTTTGGCGGTACAGACGAACAGCATGCTGCAATGGAAAGCATGATCAATGACTACGAGGCGCAGCTGAAAAGCTACTACGAGATCATCAATACCAGCAGCAAGGAGCTGAACCTGTACATCAGCGCGGATTATCTGAAGATGATCAGCTCGGTGCAGGTGGCTGCCTCTATCAATGTCAAGCTGTACCTGATGCTGGCGCTGGTGCTGTTCTTTGTGATCGGCTGCTGCGGTGCCGTTCTGCTGGGACGCCTCTCGGATGTGGTGGATTATCTGCTGTATGTGGACAAAAAGACCGGCCTGCCCAACCGCGAAAAGCTCAATGTGTACATCACCGGCATGGCCGGCCGCATCCTGCCGGAGGATTATACCTGCTTTGCCTTTCAGTTGGACAACCTGACTGAGATGAGCCATCGCTTCGGCTACCATGTGGGCGACAGCATCCTGAAGGATTTTTCCGGTCTTTTGCAGCTGATGGGCGACACCGATGGCACGGTGGGCTACAACGGCGCGGGCAAGTTCCTTGCCTTCTTTGATGAATGCAGCAGCCGGAAGGCAGAAGTCATGATCCGCATCCTGCAAAGTCAGGTGGACGAGTACAACAAGCTGAACCCGGAGTACCCCATCCTGTTCACCGCTGCATGGGCGACCACCTCGGAGGAGGAGCTCTACCATGTGCGCGACCTTGTGCGCTGCGCACAGAAAAAAATGGCCCTGACCGCAGAGGAGGGCGGCGCTGCCCTTGGAATTTCTGAAACCTGAAAAAGCCGGAGAACTTAGATGAAACAATTGCTGAAAAAGCTGACCCATGGGAAACGGCACACCGGCGCTGCTCCGTCTGCGCTGGCGTTTCCCGATGCAGCTGCCGCAGAGAACTACCTGAAAGCTCTTGCACCGATCCCCACAGGGACTATACAGGCCGACAACCGTATAATCCCGCAGTACGACCTGCACATTATTGTACCGTGCTACAATGTTGCGCGCACCATTGTCCGCTGTGTGGACTCGATTCTTTCACAAAAGACCGGCTATACATTTTTTGTGTCACTGGTCAACGATGGCTCTACCGATAAAACACCGGAGCTGCTGGAGCGATACCGCGCCGACCCCCGGGTAGAGATCCTTACACAATCTAACTGCGGGCTTTCCGGGGCACGAAACCGCGCGCTGGAGCATATCCGGGGAAAGTACATCCTGTTTGTGGACTCAGACGACACGCTGCGCAAAGGTGCCGTAGAGGCGCTGCTGTCCAAAGCGGTGGAAACGAACGCCGACATTGTGCAGGGCGGCTTTGTCAACATTACCGGGCACGGCCTTGTCTTTGGCCGGACGGGCTACCGGGAGGGATCCGCTGCCGAAACCGGGCAGACCCCCTATGGCATGGCATGGGGCAAGGTGATCCGCAGCAGCATTTTCGCCCATCTGAAATTCCCGGAGGGCTACTGGTTCGAGGATACGATCTTTGCCTTCTGCATCGCCCCTTTCCGGCCTGTCCATTACCTGATTCCGGCGTATGTCTATAACTATACCCGGAACCCGCTGGGCATCACACTGCGCTCCCGCAAAAAGGCAAAGGCAGTGGATACCGTATGGATCATGCGGTATCTGATGGCGGATCTGGCACAGAAAAAAGAAGTGCACTCTGCGCAGGTGCAGCAGCTTTTGTTACAGCACATCGCGCTGGCATGGTACCGGCTCTCCCGTTTGGACGAAACCGTCCAGCAGGCGGCATTTCTGGTGATGCAGCAGATGTATGCTGCGTACTACGCCCCACAGGATATCTGCGTGCAGGACAGCCGTCTGCTGGCACTGCATCAGGCACTGGCGGCGAAAAACTATGGACAGTATCTCGCTGCCGCAGAAAACCTGACATAAGGGCTGCAAACACAGATAAAGGGAGAAATTTATGATACGAGTGCTGCATTCGGTCAGCAATATGGACCGCGGCGGGATCGAGACCATGCTGATGAACTACTACCGGCATATCGACCGCAGCAAGGTCCAGTTTGATTTTATCGTCAACAAGAAAAAGCCCGGCGACTACGACGACGAGATCCGCCGTCTGGGCGGGCATATCTACCAAAGCCCGGGGCTTGACCCGCTGCATTACCCGGCGTATCTGCGCTTTGTGCAGCAGACCGTGGCCGCAGACCCCCGCATCCGCATCCTGCACGCCCACAACGAGGCCATGGGACTGTACGCCCTGAAGGGCGCGGAGAAGGCGGGGCTGCCCGTGCGCATTGCCCACGCCCATAATATCTGGATCGTCCGGGACTATAAGTGGCCGCTGAAGATGCTCTGCAAGCGGCTGCTGCCCGGCGCAGCCACCCACCTGTGGGCCTGCGGCCGGGACGCAGGCATCTACTATTTTGGCAAGGCGGACTGGGAGCGTCGGGGACAGATCATTCCCAACGCCATCGAGCCGGAGACCTTCCGCTTCTCCCCCGCCGTCCGCGCGGAAATGCGGGCGCGTTACGGGCTGGAGGATCGGGTGGTGCTTGGCCATGTGGGGCGCTTTGATATCCGCAAGAACCACGAGCGTCTGCTGGAGATCTTTGCTGCCTTTTTGCAGCTGGAGCCCCGGGCGGTGCTGGTGCTCATCGGCACCGGCAGGCTGGAACCGGCTGTCCGCGCACAGGCACAGGAACTGGGCATCACAGACCATATCCTGTTTGCCGGGCTGCAAAGCAATGTGGCAGACTGGTACCAGTTGATGGATCTCTTTGTCATGCCTTCCCGCTTCGAGGGTCTGCCGGTGGTGGGCATCGAGGCGCAGGCCGCCGGGCTGGGGTGCGTATTTTCGGACGCAGTGCCAGAAGAGGTGCTGCTTTCGCCCCGCGCCATCCAGATCCCGCTTTCTGCCAGCAATGCAGACTGGGCGGCAGGCTTGCAGCGGATGCTGCAACAGCCCTGCGACCGCTCTGCCGGTGCAGAGCTGATCCGGCAGGCGGGCTACGATATCAACATCGCCGCCGCCCGCTTGCAGCAGCAGTACTTGCAGCTGAGCGGAGAGGCGTAAGTCACCTGCGGGAACACCCGCTACAAAAGGAGAACCCTTTTTCATGCGCACATTGGATCAGATCCTGACCAAAAAGGATTACAGCCGGAAAACTCCGGCCTCTTTGTTTTATAAGGACAGCCCGCTGTGGCAAAAACTGCTGACCATCAGCTGCGTGGTCTTTCTGGCCGGAGCAGGGTTGGGAGAGTGGAAGCCGATCAACACCACGCTGGGTGGCCTTCCCAAGGCCATCTCTCTGGGAGTGATCGGGCTTGCGGTGCTATACACTCTGTTTTACCCGGACGAAACACGCCTCCGGGAGATCTGGAAGCCTACCCTGCTGTATATGTCCCTGATGGCGGCACTGTTTTTCTGGTCGATGGTCATCTGGATCGAAAGCTTTGCTGCGGTGCCCTCCATGATCCGCAGCTGCTCCAAGCTTGTGTTCCAAAGCATTGCCATCCTCACTGCCGTGGCGCTGGTCTATCTGTTCCGGGAAAAAGCCATCGAGCTGTTTACCATCAGCATCTGCATTGCCAACACGGCCATCATGCTGCTGAGCATTCCCGGCTACGGTCTTGCAGCCAGCCTCCAGTCTCTCATCACCTGTCTGGTCACCTTCGGCGATGCGGATGGCTATGCGCTGCAGCTGGAGATCCACGACCTGACCTTTGTGTTCGGACAGATGGTTTTGTATTACGCCGTCTTTGCGCCCCATTCCACCCTGCAGGAAAAACGCAAGCGTCGGCGGTATCTGCTGCTCTGCTGCTGTTTTTTTCTGGTCGGCATGAAGCGCATCGCCATCCCGGCAGTGGTCCTGTTCATCTTGATCGCTCTGCTTCTCCGCAAGCGCAAAATCCCCAACTGGTTTTACCCGGCAGTGGGCGGGTGCTACATCCTGTTTTTTCTGGCGTTCCTCTATTGTGTGCGCAATGGTATCATTACAGCGCTTCTACTGCGCTTTGGCATCGATATGATGGGACGGGACTACCTGTGGAGCATGGCAAATCCCTACTATGAATTTTCCATCACCTATCTCGGCCACGGCTTTGAATATGTGGATACCATCATTGCCCAGTGGTACAATGCGGGACTCCTCAACCAGGCCATTCCTTTTCACAACGACATCCTGAAGGTCTTTGTAGAGGTAGGATTTCCCGGTTTTCTGCTCTGGTCCGGCATCCAGTATGTTCTGACCCCGCTGTTCTGGCAGCGCTATGCAGACCAGCAGACTGCGCTTTTATATATGTGTGAGCTGGGCTATATGACGGTGACCTACCTGACCGATAATACTGCCTTTTATTTCTGGAGCGCGATGGCGCTGCGTCTGGTGACGCTTGCCTATGCCATGGAGCGCAAAAAGCCCCCGGAGCCCAAGGTGTGGATGCCGGACAGTCGGCAGGAGATGCGGGACCGCATCCGTATTCTGATGAAGGAAGTGTGACAGCAAGGAGTGAAAACAATGCCCTGTATTACGTTTATACTACCCATTTATAATATGGAACGCCTGCTGCCCCGGGCGCTGCGCTCACTGCGGGCGCAGACCCTGACCGACTTCGAGGCCATCCTCATCAACGATGGCTCCAAGGACGGTAGCGCCGCGCTATGCGCACAGGCTGCTGCCGAGGACGCGCGCTTTCGCTTTATCGACCAGCCCAACGGCGGCGTAGCCGCTGCCCGCAACGCGGGTCTGGATGCCGCCCGGGGAGAATATATCTTCTTTCTGGATCCGGACGACTGGGTGGAGCCGGACGCCGCAGAGCTGCTGTACAGCGCCGCCCGGAACGCGGATGCGGACTGCGTGGAGTTTGGGTTGTATCTGGACAGCTATGATGAAAAGGACCAGCGGCTGCACACACAGACCAGCGGCTGCGCCCTCTCCGGCGTGTATCGGGGTGAGCCCTTCAAGGAGCATTTCGACGAGATGGCGTCCTCGTATCTGATCATCAATAAGCTGTTCCGCAGAACGTTTCTGGAGCAGCACCATCTGCGCTTTCCCTGCCATCAGCTGGGGGAGGACGGGCTGTTTTTCGTAGCCTTCTATCGCAGGGACCCCGGCTGTCTGGTGGTGCTGGAAAAGCCGCTGTACCACTACACGATTGCCCGGCGGGGCAGTCTGTCCAACAGCTACCACCCGGAACGGTTGGAGGATAACTTTTATCTCAGTGACGCCGTGTGGGACACCGTTGCTGCGTGGGGCTTGCAGAACAGCCCCATGCACCGCGCAAAGGCGAACTACTGTACCGTCCGCGATCTGATGATGGGGGTCAAGAACCTTGGGTGCAGTCCGCTTTCCCTTGCAGAGCAGACCGCATGGCTGCGCAGCACCCTGCAAAAGCCCCGCGTGCACACAGCAGTGCGCAGCACCCCGCTGCACGTCATGCAAAGCCGGAACGACCGGATAAAGCTGCTGCTGCTCAAGCTGCGGCTGTGCCGCGCAGTGCTGCTGCTCTCGGGCGCAAATCAGCGCAAGCATCCCTGAAGAGAAACGCAAAAAGCCCCCCGCTGCCGGCTGGCAGCGGGGGGCTTT
>ERZ506917.837-NODE-837-length-11054-cov-3.431039_pt1 | contig 11054 bp, 10 predicted proteins | sample MGYA00512904_ERZ506917 | MGnify/ENA metagenome assembly ERZ506917 | reverse complement strand
AAGAGCCGGGATCATCGGTGCTTGTATGTTGTCGCGCAGTAAACTGTTTGAATAAATATGGCGAATTAAAAATAAATAGGGGCTTAAATAAGCCCCTATTTATTTTTAATAGTTTGCTTTAGTGTTTCCCAATTTTCATTGAAATCGGGCATGGAATGAAAAAGTAAATTCGCTCCTTCATTCAGTAACACATTGTCGTGCAATGGTCCTGTATTCACGGCGATGGTAAAAATACCGGCTGCAACTCCCGCCTGTACACCTAGTGGTGCATTTTCTATTACTAACGCTTCATTGGGTTTAAAGCCGCCTTTCTTTAGGGCCATCAGATATGGTTCCGGATTTGGTTTCCCATATTTCACATCAAAGGCGGTAACCATTAAGTTGGCTTGGAATATGCCCGGAAAATTATGATTCAATCGGTCCAATAACGAAGTTTGTCCCGAACCGGTTACTACCATCGGAGTCAGTCCTTCACTCTTTATTTTAGTCAATACTTCCAGTGCGCCGGGCATCCGTTCTGCTTTGGGGCATTTGTTGAATTCTTCAGTTTTGGCTTGGTAGATAGCTTTTATTTCTTCTTCAGTAGCATCATGCCCACGTTCCCGACGACTTACTATATTGATCGTAGATGCACCGGTACGCCCTTCGTGCATATAAGCTTCTTCTCGGCTGAGGCCGAAACCGAAGCGTTTCATTATTTTATGCCATGACTCAGCATGGTTGGGCATGGAGTCGAACAGCACGCCGTCCATATCGAATAATACGGCTTTCAAGTCGATGGATTCGTATCCATGAGTATGAAGATAGTTATTTATCGCTTCTTTAAACATAGAATAAATGTATAGTTATTACTTCCAAAGGTGTGACCGTTGGATTGGAATAAAGTGAAGAATCTGCAAGCATTTGGTGGATGCTTTCAGATTCTTCACTGTTATTCGGAATGACATTGATAAATGGCATTCTGAATAGGTTCTTGATATTATAATCTAGCTTGGATAGCTTTAGACTCTTCTTCGTATCCCGGTTTATTCAACAAAGCAAACATATTTTTCTTGTATGCTTCCACGCCCGGTTGGTTGAACGGATTTACTTCCAGCAAATAACCGCTGATACCACAAGCTTTTTCAAAGAAATAGATGATTTCTCCCAGGTAGTATTCATTCAGTTCGGGTACAATCAGTCGCATATTGGGTACACCACCGTCAACGTGTGCCAGCTGAGTACCTAGTTCTGCCATCTTGTTCACTTCGTCTACACGCTTTCCTGCCAAGAAATTCAAGCCATCCAAATTTTCGCTGTCCGAAGGAACTTGAAGCGTATGTTCCGGGTTTTCGATAGAGATAACTGTTTCGAAGATAGTACGTTCACCTTCCTGAATCCACTGTCCCATAGAATGGAGATCGGTAGAGAAGTCGACGGCAGACGGATAAATACCTTTACCATCCTTACCTTCGGATTCACCGTACAATTGTTTCCACCATTCGTTCATATAGTGCAGTTTGGGATTGAAGTTTACCAAAATCTCAATCTTCTTTCCGTCTTTATACAATTCATTGCGGGTGGCAGCATAAACAGCGGCAGGATTTTCGGCAAACGGAGTAGCCGGACCACATATTGTTTCCATCGTGCGTGCGCCTTCCACTAGTTTCTCAATGTCAAATCCTGCCACTGCGATAGGCAGCAAACCTACTGGAGTAAGGACAGAGAAACGACCGCCTACATTATCGGGGATAATGAAAGTCTGATATCCTTCCTTGTCGGCTGTAACACGTGCGGCACCCTTTTTGGCATCTGTAACGGCAACAATCACTTTTTTCGCCATTTCCTTGCCAAGCTGGTCTTCACACTGTTTTTTCAGTAAACGAAAAGCTAAGGCGGTTTCTGTAGTAGTACCAGACTTGGAAATATTAATTACACCGAACTTTTTGTCCTTCAAGTATTCAGTCAACTCGAACAAGTAATCTTCGCCGATATTGTGGCCTGCAAAAACGATGACGGGTCCGTCTTGTTTTGCTTTCAACCATTGGAAACTATTGGATAAAGCTTCTATTACGGCACGTGCTCCCAGATAGCTTCCACCGATACCTGCTACGACTACTACTTCGCAGTTGTCGCGCAGAACCTGGGCAGTAGCTTTCAAGTCAGCCAAATGTTCGGCTGTTATAGACGATGGCAAATGCAACCAACCCAAGAAGTCATTACCTTTACCTGTACCGTTTTCCAATGTTTCCATGCAGGCTTTCACCTGAGGTTCGTAAGCAGCGATTGTTTCCTTAGAAACAAAACCGGCTACTTTGTCGATGTTTAAACTAATATTCTTCATTGTATCTGATATTTTATCTGAATGAATCAGTTAATAATTTAATCTCAATCATGGGCGAGATGCGCTCATATAAAATATTATAAACGGCATCTACGATAGGCATGTTCACGTGCAAGTGCTTGTTTAGCTCCTTGATACATTTCGTTCCGTAGTATCCTTCGGCAATCATTTCCATTTCTATCTGTGCGCTTTTTACGGAATAACCTTTACCAATCATGGTTCCGAATACGCGGTTCCGGCTGAAATTGGAATAGGAGGTAACCAACAAGTCACCCAGATAAGCGGAATCATCAATAGAACGCTCTACGGGATGTACGGTATTCAGGAAGCGGTTCATCTCTTGAATGGCATTTGAAATCAATACAGCCTGAAAATTGTCGCCATATTTCAGACCGCTGCAAATTCCAGCGGCGATAGCATAAATATTCTTCAATACCGAAGCGTATTCTATACCTGCCACATCCGGGCTTACAGAAGTTTTTATGTAATGTCCGGCCAGCTGCCGGGCGAATATCTTCGCCTTGTCAATGTCTTTACATCCGATAGTCAGATAGGAAAGACGCTCCAAGGCTACTTCTTCTGCGTGGCACGGACCTGCAATGACGGCTATATTCTCTTCGGGAACACCGTATACCTGATGAAAATAATCGGAAACAATCAGGTTCTCGTCAGGGACGATACCCTTGATAGCAGTGACAATGAACTTGTCCTTTATTTTGGTTTTCAGCTTTTTCAGGTGGCTTTTCAGATAGGGAGAGGGGGTAACGAATATTAGGGTATCCGATTCCTTTACTATCTTGTTGATATCTGAAGAGAAGTTGATGTTCTTTATTTCAAAGCGCACACTTGTCAGATAAGCCGGATTATGTCCCAAACGTTTGAATTCTTCAATTCGGTCGTCGCGGCGCATATACCAGTTGATTGATTCAGCCTGAGCCAAGACTATTTTTGCAATAGCCGTGGCCCAGCTGCCACCACCCATTATCGCTATTTTACCGGGCAATTTCATGCTTATTATTTATGATGGATAATTGACAATTGGAATAATTCTCAATCTTTAAATTCTCAATTCTCAATTTTCGCAATCCATCCGGCAACTTCGTCCACCGTAGGATTGGTTAGTTCCAATTTATATTTTTTGTTGATTCCGCAAATGTCCATATGCAGCTTCTGCGGATTCACTTCTTTCATATCGCTCACCAGGTTATAGCCTGCTTTCTGAATGACAGGAACCCAGTCTTCTGAAATTCCCAGTTCCATAAATTTGGCAGGAGTGTCTTTCGGAGTAATCTTTTCGGGACGCATCTGGGGGAAGAACAATACTTCCTGAATGGTAGACTGTCCGGTCATCAGCATCGTCAGACGGTCCATACCGATTCCCATACCCGAAGTGGGGGGCATACCGTATTCCAGCGCACGGACGAAGTCTTTGTCAATAATCATAGCTTCATCATCTCCTTTTTCGCTCAGTCTCATTTGTTCTTCGAAACGTTCCAACTGGTCAATCGGGTCGTTCAATTCGGAGTATGCATTACACAGTTCCTTGCCGTTCACCATCAGCTCGAAACGCTCGGTCAAATCCGGATTGCTGCGGTGTATCTTTGTCAGCGGAGACATTTCTTTCGGATAGTCGGTGATGAAAGTCGGCTGGATGTAAGTACCTTCGCAGAATTCTCCGAAGATTTCATCGATCAGTTTGCCTTTGCCCATTGTGTCGTCAATCTCCATATTGAGTTTCTGGCAAACTTCTCGTATCTGTTCTTCGTTCATGCCTGTCAGATCATAGCCGGTGTGTTCCTTGATAGAGTCCAGCATGGTGACACGTTTGTACGGGGCTTTGAAGTCAATGATGTTGTCGCCTACTTTTACTTGAGTGGTGCCGTTTACATCCAGACAGATTTTTTCAATCATTTTTTCTGTAAATTCCATCATCCAGTTATAGTCCTTGTAGGCAACATATATTTCCATGCAGGTAAATTCAGGATTGTGCGTGCGGTCCATTCCTTCGTTACGGAAGTTCTTACCTATTTCATACACTCCTTCGAAACCACCTACAATTAGTCTTTTCAGGTACAACTCACTGGCAATACGCATGTACAGCGGCATATCCAGTGCGTTGTGGTGAGTTATGAATGGACGTGCGGCTGCTCCGCCGGCAATGGATTGCAGAATCGGGGTTTCCACTTCCATATAACCTTTTGAGTTGAAATATTCGCGCATAGAGCTATATACTTTACTGCGCTTGATGAAGATATCTTTTATCTCTTCATTCACAGCAAGGTCAACATAACGTTGGCGATAACGCAGTTCAGGGTCTTCAAACTTGTCGTAAGCGACTCCGTCTTTGTATTTTACAATAGGCAACGGTTTGATGGATTTTGCCAGTACAGTCAGCTTTTGGGCATGGATACTGATTTCACCCATTTGGGTTCTGAATACGAATCCTTCTATACCGATAAAGTCACCAAGGTCCAGCAGACGTTTGAACACAGTGTTGTACATTTCTTTGTTTTCATCCGGGCAGATGTCATCACGGGTGATATACACCTGGATACGGCCTTTTGAATCCTGTAATTCGATAAATGAAGCTTTACCCATCACACGGCGGCTCATCATACGTCCGGCTACCGATACTTTGCGAGGTTCCTCATCATCCTTGAACTCAGCTTTTATATCTGTAGAAAATGCATTGGTTACATACTCAGCTGCGGGGTATGGCTCGATGCCCATAGCGCGCAATTCATTCAGACTGTTTCGTCTGATAATCTCCTGTTCACTTAGTTCTAATACGTTCATCCTGTTAAAACATTAACTCAATTTGTTGGCAAAAATACGAAAGATTTTGCAAAGTACCTCATTAAGACGTGTTTTTATTTCGATAAAGCCTGTTCTTGAGCCAGTTCGCACACCATAGATATCATGAACAGCACTCCGATTGCACCGCAGGCAATAATCAGGGCGAGATTAATCATACGGGCACGGAAAAGGGTGGAAGTATGCAGATGGGAAGCTGTGTATTCTTTAAAGAACAGATAAAGGCCCGGTACAGCCGAACTTGCCAGCAGAAAATCTTCGGGAATATGGAAAAAGTAAGTTTTGGTGAAACCGATCAGTGCCCAGTGGCAGAGAAACATGACGAGAAAGATATTGACTCGTTTGGAAAATGCCAGCAGCAGTCCGATGGTGAAAACCGCTACCGAACAAGGCATTACAGGTGAGGTCATCATGGGAAAGCTCATCCCCCTTATAATGGAGAAGAGTGGATAGGCCAATGGCAACATACAAAGCAGGACGGCTAGTGCGGTATGTTTGTGAGTCCGGTCAAAAGGGGTGTAGTTTACTTTCAGGTCATAAATCCAGAAGATGGCCATGATTCCCCAAAATCCTGCCAAAGCATTGTTGTAACTTCTTGGTTCACAATAAATCATGTAATACACGGAAGCTATCCATACATTCAAGAATATGAGATATAACTTCATCGCTACTTTTATTTTTTTTGTGGGGCTTTTGAATAGAGAACAGGTTAAAATAATGCCGATAAGGGTGATAATAACTTGATAAATCCAGGTACCCGCATTGTAATGAGTGATTGTATCCCAAAAAATATTCATCTTCTTGATAAGTTGGTAGTTATTTTGGGTGCCAAAATTACGAAAAAATGATGGAATAGCCTATCTTTGTAGCGAATATATAAAAATAAGAGAAGAACGATGAAGAAGTTTATGAGTCTGATGTTGCTGGTTTGCGCATGTTTGCTGAACCAGCCGGTGAAGGCACAACAGGTTACTCCTGATAATGCCGGTTATATAGTAAAGGTAGGGGATATGGCTCCCGATTTTGAAATGGAACTGACAGACGGACAGAAAGTGAAACTCTCTGATTTGCGTGGCAAGGTGGTGATGCTTCAGTTCACTGCCAGTTGGTGTGGAGTTTGCCGAAAAGAGATGCCTTTTATTGAAAAAGATATCTGGTTGAAACATAAGGATAATAAAGCGTTTGCTCTCTTTGGAGTGGATCGGGACGAACCTTTGGAAACCGTAGTGGCTTTTGCCAAACGTACCGGCGTGACCTATCCGTTGGCTCTTGATCCGGGAGCTGATATTTTTGCCAGATATGCAGACCGTAAAGCGGGCATCACCCGTAATGTATTGATTGACAAAACGGGCAAGATTGTAATGCTGACCCGTTTGTACAATGAAGAAGAATTCTCTTCTTTGTGCAAGAAGATAGATGAAATGTTGGGAGAAAAATAACAGATAATGAGAGGATCGGTACTATTTGTCACGTTTTTATTTTTTGTTCTATCACCGCTTCTGGCGAAGAAAAAGCCTCGTACCGGCAAAGAGGCATTATTTGGAAAGGAATATGCTACCTATCAGATTACATCCAATGAACTAAGCGGAGCTTGTTTTTATTTGGTGAGTGGTCACGGAGGTCCCGATCCTGGGGCCATCGGTATCTATCAGGGGCGTCAGTTGCATGAGGATGAGTATGCATACGATATTATTCTGCGGTTGGCACGTGAGTTGTTGTCACGCGGTGCGAAGGTGCATATTATCATTCAAGATAAGAAAGATGGTATTCGTGACGGTCATGTCCTGGCAAATAGTAAACGTGAAACTTGCATGGGAGATCCTATTCCCTTGAATCAGGTAGCTCGTTTGAAGCAACGCTGTGACTGGGTGAATAAACTGTATCGGAAGGATAAAAGCAGTTACAAACGAGCTGTATTTATTCATGTGGACAGTCGCAGTAAGGGACAGCAGACAGATGTGTTTTTTTATAACGCTCCTAAAAGTACGAAGGGTAGGCGGTTGGCCAATAACTTGCACCGTACCTTTGATAGGAAATATGACAAGCATCAGCCAAACCGTGGCTTTCGCGGAACGGTGAGTGAACGTAATTTGTATGTATTGCGTAATACGACTCCCGTAGCGGTGTTTTTGGAGTTGGGAAATATTCGGAACAAGCGTGACCAACAACGGCTGGTTCTGAAGAATAACCGTCAGGCATTGGCAAATTGGATTGCGGAGGGAATAGTGAAAGACTATAAGCAAGGCAAATAGAATAGGGGCAACGGATGTGCTTTTGTTTTGCCAGCTTTGTGATGGTTGGGTGAGTTATAATCGGCAGAATGTGACTGGTGTTTGAGCTTGTGAAACTTCGAAATCAAGCCTTGCATATTAGAGTCGTGAAATAAAGAAAGGGAGTGACATTTTTTATCACTCCCTTTTCTTTTACTTGATTTCGATTTCCTCTTTCATGTCTATCTCCTCACCGTGAACATCGGTGAACCGATATTGCAGGAAGGCCAGACTTTGGTCTGGGATAATCTTTATTCCGAATCCGTATTTCATTTGCCATTTGCGCTTCAGGGAAACCAGACCCTGATTCACATATGCTGCGATGTACGGATGGATGTACAGCGTAAATCTCTTTATCTTCAATTTGTTGACCAGGTAGTCAATCTTACTCTCCAAAGTATCCGTAAAAAGGATGGATGGCTTTATGCTACCTTTCCCGAAGCAGGTGGGACAGGTTTCATTCGTGTTGACATCCATGGCAGGACGCACGCGTTGGCGGGTAATTTGCATCAATCCAAATTTACTGAGGGGCAGAATGTTATGTTTTGCTCTGTCTTTCTGCATGTTTTGGCACATACGTTCGTACAGTTTCTGCCGGTTCTCTGCTAGATTCATATCAATGAAGTCAACCACGATAATACCACCCATATCACGCAATCTTAACTGGCGTGCCAGTTCGTCGGCGGCACCCAGGTTTACATCCAGTGCGTTAGCCTCCTGCCCGTTGGCAGATTTGGAGCGGTTTCCACTATTGACATCCACTACATGAAGTGCTTCTGTGTGTTCAATAATCAGGTAAGCTCCACTTTTATACGAAATGGTTTTCCCGAAAGAGGATTTGATTTGTTTGGTAATACCGAAATTGTCGAATATGGGAAGCTGACCCTTGTACAGTTTTACGATTTCGGCTCGTTCAGGGGCGATAAGTGATACATAATCCTTAATCTCATGGAACACTGTTTCATCGTTCACATAGATGTTCTCATAAGACGGATTGAAAAGATCGCGCAACATGGCCACTGTACGGCTGGTCTCTTCGTATACCAATGCCGGCAGTTTGGGAGCCTTCTGTACTTTAGTGATTGTTTCTTCCCAATGTTTCAGCAAGACTTTAAGCTCTGCATCAAGCTCGGCCACCCTTTTGCCTTCCGCTACGGTGCGTACAATCACTCCGAAGTTTTTCGGTTTGATGCTTTGCAATAACTGTTTCAGACGGGCGCGTTCTTCGCTCGATTTAATTTTTTGTGATACCGAAACCTTATCGTTGAAAGGGATTAATACCAAATAACGTCCGGCGAATGACAATTCGCAGGTTAGTCTGGGGCCCTTGGTCGAGATAGGTTCCTTTACAATCTGCACAATAACTTCCTGACCTTGCTGGAGGGTGGTTGAAACCGTTCCTTCCTTTTCAATATCAGGCAGCATAGTAGCTTTTGTGATGGGAAAAAGTTTTTTACGGTCGCTTAAAACTTGCTTCAGATACTTCTGATAAGAATGAAATTGAGGACCTAGGTCTAGATAATGAAGAAAAGCATCTTTTTCAAAGCCGACATCCACGAAACAGGCATTAAGGCCGGGCATTAGTTTCTTTACCCGTCCCAAATACATATTTCCCACATTGAAGGAAGCACTTCTCCCTTCTTTCTGAAATTCCACCAACGCTTTATCTTCAAGGAGTGCGATGGAAATCTCTTTGGGTTGTACGTCTACTACTAGTTCGCTTGTCACTTTTGTATTTTTAAATTGTTCACTTTTCTCATTAAACAAAGAACAAACCTGAAAGACTTTTGTTGCTTTGCAAGGTTTGTTCTTTATTTGTCGTCACAGACAGACTACAAATTATTTTTTGCTTTTATGTCTGTTCTTTCTTAGTCTTTTTTTACGCTTGTGAGTAGACATTTTGTGTCTTTTTTTCTTCTTTCCGCTTGGCATAGCTTCAAATTTTATGGGTTAATACTCTTGTTTATTATTTCTTTACTGATAATGTAAATGTCTTAGCTGGTTTAAATGCCGGAATATTGTGCTCCGGAATAATGATTGTAGTGTTCTTTGAAATGTTGCGAGCAGTCTTCTGAGCTCTTTTCTTCACTACAAAACTTCCAAAACCACGCAGGTACACATTTTCTTCTTTAGATAATGAATCCTTTACTGTATCCATGAAAGCCTCAAGTGTGGTTAACACTGTCACCTTGTCAATACCGGTATTTTTCGTAATTTCGTTTACGATATCTGCTTTAGTCATTTCGCTAAATAATTATTGTTATACTTATATCTTAATTTTTTGGACTGCAAATATATAGCTTTTCTCCCTCTTTAAGAAATATATTCAGAATAAATTTCCTAAAAAAAGCATCTTCTTCCATTTTCTTGGTTTACTTTTGCGGAAATATTGCATAGAATGCACTTTTATATAATACTGATATGGAGAATTTTAGCAGAAAATTGATAGATTGGTATAGGGAAAACGGGCGTGATTTGCCGTGGAGAAGGACAAAAAATCCTTATTTGATATGGATCTCGGAGATTATTCTACAACAAACTCGTGTGGTTCAGGGATATGATTACTATCAACGTTTTGTGGCCCGTTTTCCTGATGTGTTCGCACTGGCGGCAGCCGATGAGGATGAGGTGATGAAATATTGGCAGGGGCTGGGGTATTATTCCCGTGCGAGAAATTTGCATGCTGCGGCCAGAAGGATGGCAGAGGCAGGAGGATTTCCTGTAACATACACTGGGGTGCGTGCTTTGAAAGGAGTGGGAGAATATACAGCAGCGGCTATTTGTTCATTTGCTTACGGTATGCCATACGCAGTGGTGGACGGTAATGTGTATCGGGTGCTGTCTCGCTGGTTGGGCATTGATACCCCCATTGATTCGGCGGAAGGAAAGAAACTGTTTGTCCGGGTTGCCGATGAGTTGCTGGACCGTGAGCGCCCTGGTCTCTACAACCAGGCTATCATGGATTTTGGAGCTTTGCAGTGTACTCCGGTAGCGCCCGACTGCCTGTTTTGTCCGCTAAACGATTCTTGTGTGGCGCGTCTGAAGGGGATTGCCGGCTCTTTGCCTGTGAAGCAACATAAAACCAAGGTGACCAATCGTTATTTTAATTATATATATGTACGCATGGGCGCGTATACCTTTATACATAAGCGCAGCGGAAATGATATATGGAAAAATTTGTATGAACCGCCTTTGATAGAAACGGATCGTGAGTGGACGGAAGAGGAACTGTATGCATCGCCACAGTTTCGCGAGATGCTGGCCGGAGGAGAGGAGCCCATAGTGCGGCTGGTGCGGAAAGGGGTGAAGCACGTGTTATCCCACCGGGTGATTTACGCAAATTTTTATGAAGTGATTCTCCCTGAGAATTCGGCTTCTTTTGCGAAGTATCAGAGAATAAGCGTGGAAGATTTGCATAAATTTGCCGTATCGCGTTTGGTGAATCAGTTTTTTTCGCTAATTTTGGAGCCTAATAATTAAAAAGGAATAATAGAATGTCAGTAAATAAAGTCATTTTGATTGGAAATGTAGGAAAGGACCCTGATGTGAGATATTTGGATACCGGCATTGCCGTTGCCACTTTCTCGTTGGCCACTACCGATCGTGCCTATACGTTGCAGAATGGAACACAGGTTCCCGAACGTACG
>ERZ506917.834-NODE-834-length-11083-cov-3.409050_pt1 | contig 11083 bp, 5 predicted proteins | sample MGYA00512904_ERZ506917 | MGnify/ENA metagenome assembly ERZ506917 | reverse complement strand
GATCTACATTGTTTGGTCTGGTCATGGCATTGGAAATGGTGAATACGGCAGTGGAAGCAGTGGTCGATCTGGTCACGAAAGAGAGAATGCCGCTTGCAAAGCTTGCCAAAGATGCTGCAGCAGGAGCAGTACTGATCGCGGCAATCATGGCAGCAATTGCAGGGATGATCATATTTATTCCAAAGCTTTTGGAAAGCCTGTCTATATAGACATCGAAAGGAGAACGACCTATGGAAAAATTAGGAAGCGGATTAAAGAAAGTATTACTTGCAGGAATCGGAGCAGTTGCAGTCACAGGAGAGAAATCAAAAGAACTTCTGGATGAGATGGTGAAAAAGGGTGAGCTGACTGTTGAACAGGGCAAAGCACTGAATGAAGAACTTAAGCATAACATCAAGTCGACAGTAAAAGAAAAAGTGAATGTAAAAGTAAAAACATCTTCACCGGAAGAACTGGATGAGCTTTTGGATAAGATGACTCCGGAACAGATGGCATTGTTGAAACAGAGAATTGATGAGATGGAGAAAAAACAGGAAGAATTTGAAGCTGCAGAGACGGTAGAAGATGTGGCAGACGAATCCGTATGCGAAGATGCGGCAGAGAAAGCAGCGGAGGAAGAGGCAGCTGAGAACGAAGATATTTAAAGAGGAACAGGTTCATGAGTAAGGGAGAATCCAAAGAATACCGTACCAGGTTAAAGGAGATTACATCCGTACTTCATAAATATGGAATCACCAGGGGAATTACGCCTCAGAAACTCCGGATGATACTGGAGGATCTGGGGCCTACTTATATTAAAATCGGTCAGATTATGTCACTGCATTCAGACATTTTACCGAAAAGGTATTGTGATGAACTGATGTGTCTGCGTTCAGAAGTAACTCCGATGGAATTTCCGGAAGTAAAAGAAGTGATCGAACAGGCATATGGTTGTCCGTGGAATGAAATATTTGCATTTATTTCCGATACACCACTGGGATCAGCATCCATTGCACAGGTCCACAGAGCAGAACTGCTCAGCGGTGAACAGGTTGTTATCAAGGTTCAGCGAACAGGCATTTATGAAATTATGGCAAGAGATATCGGACTCCTTCGGAAGGCGGTAAAGCTGATGCCGCCGATCAGTCTGAAAGGAATGGCTGACTTCGACCAGGTACTGGATGAACTTTGGAATGTGACACGGGAAGAGATGAATTTTCTCACCGAAGCATCGAATATGGAAGAGTTTGCCAGACGGAATGCGGATGTCGTATATGTAAGAACACCGAAACTATATCAGGAATATACAACCATGCATGTGCTGGTCATGGAATACATCGAAGGGCCTGCAATCGATGATAAAGAGAAACTTCTGGCAGGCGGATACGATCTGGAAGAGATCGGGATCAAGCTGATCGATAATTATATCAAACAGGTGATGGAAGACGGTTTCTTCCATGCAGATCCCCATCCGGGAAATGTAAAGATCCAGGATGGCAAGATTGTATGGATCGATATGGGAATGATGGGAAGACTGACCGAACGGGATAAAGAACTGATCGGAAAAGCAATCCGCGGCATTGCAGAAAATGATATCGGCATGATCCAGGAAGCAGTCATGGCACTGGGTGAATTTAAAGAGAAACCAGATCAGAGCGTATTGTATGAAGATATCAGTGAACTGATGTCGAAGTATGGGTCCTTAGATATGGGAGAGATCGATGTTGCAGAAGTGATGATGGATCTTATGGAAGTGATGAAGGAAAATAAGATCCGTATGCCGCATGGTTTGACGATGCTGGCAAGAGGATTGACTAACATGGAAGGCGTGCTTGCAGACATTGCTCCACAGATCAATATGATCGAGATCGCATCCAGACATATTTCAGAGAGTATGTGGAAAGATCTGGATTGGAAAAAAGAATTAAAACATGCAGGAAAGAATCTTTACCGTTCGATGCATAAAGCAGTAGAAGTCCCGGGACTTGCAGCGGATGCACTGCATGGTCTGATGAAAGGTCAGACAAGAGTCAACCTGGATCTGCATGCATCCAACGATCTGGCACAGTTACTGAGGCGTCTGGTGCGGAATGTGGTAATGGGATTGTGGGTGATGGCATTGCTGATCAGTTCAAGCATTATCTGCACTACCAATATGAGCCCGAAGATCTGCGGGATCCCGGCAATTGGTGCGATTGGGTATTTATTTGCATTTGCGATTGTGATGTATGTGCTTATTAAGCATATTCTTTCCAAATGAATTTGAGATTTATTCTCGGTTTTATGGGCAAATATGCCGACAAAATGATACGAGAATCTGTATTTGTACCAAAAAATGAACAAAATAACAGTCGGAATCGCTAGACTTTTGATGATACAGGAGATATAATAAAACCATACACGTCAATATATGATTTGTACTATTATCAAGGAGGAACAACGAAAATGGCAAGAAAAATGAAGACCATGGATGGTAACCAGGCCGCAGCTCATGCTTCATATGCATATACAGAAGTTGCAGCAATTTACCCTATTACACCATCATCCGTTATGCCGGAACATGTAGATGAATGGGCTACAGAAGGAAGAAAGAACATATTTGGACAGACTGTTCAGGTAACAGAGATGCAGTCAGAAGCTGGTGCTGCAGGAGCAGTACACGGATCTCTTTCTGCTGGTGCTCTGACAACAACATTTACAGCATCACAGGGACTTCTGTTAATGATTCCTAACTTATATAAAGTAGCAGGAGAACAGCTTCCTGGAGTATTTAACGTATCCGCTCGTGCGCTTGCAAGCCACGCACTGAATATCTTCGGAGATCACTCTGATGTTTACGCCTGTCGTCAGACTGGTGCAGCAATGCTTTGCGAATCCAGCGTACAGGAAGTTATGGACTTAACACCAGTTGCACACTGTGCAGCATTAAAAGGAAAACTTCCATTTATTAACTTCTTCGATGGATTCCGTACATCTCACGAGATTCAGAAGATTGAGACATGGGATTATGAAGATCTGAAAGATCTGGTAGATATGGACGCAATCGATGCATTCAGAAATCATGCACTGAATCCAAATCACCCATGCCAGAGAGGTTCAGCTCAGAACCCGGACATTTTCTTCCAGGCAAGAGAAGCATGTAACCCATACTACGATGCTATGCCGGCTATCGTACAGGAGTACATGGATAAAGTTAACGAGAAGATCGGAACAGATTACAAACTCTTCAACTACTACGGAGCAGCAGACGCAGAGAAAGTTATCATTGCTATGGGTTCTGTATGTGACACAATCGAAGAGACAATCGATTACTTAACAGCAGCTGGGGAAAAAGTTGGTGTTGTTAAGGTTCGTCTTTACAGACCATTCTGTGCACAGGCATTAATTGATGCAATTCCTGACACAGTAAAATACATCAACGTACTTGACAGAACAAAAGAACCAGGAGCTCAGGGAGAGCCATTATTCCTGGATGTTGTTTCTGCATTAAAGGGATCTAAGTTCGACGCAGTACCGGTTAACGGCGGACGTTACGGATTAGGATCTAAAGATACAACACCTGCACAGATCGTTGCAGTATTCAACAACGCAGACAAAGAAAGATTCACAATCGGTATCAACGATGATGTTACAAATCTTTCACTTGAAGTTGGTGCACCACTGGTTACAACACCAGAAGGAACAATCAACTGTAAGTTCTGGGGACTTGGAGCTGACGGTACTGTAGGAGCTAACAAGAACTCTATCAAGATCATCGGTGACAATACTGACATGTATGCACAGGCTTACTTCGACTATGACTCTAAGAAGTCTGGTGGTGTTACAATGTCTCACCTGCGTTTCGGTAAGAAGCCAATCAAATCTACTTACCTGATCCACAAGGCCAACTTTGTAGCATGTCACAACCCATCTTATGTAAACAAATACAACATGGTTCAGGAATTAGTTGACGGAGGAACATTCCTTCTGAACTGCTCTTGGGACATGGAAGGTCTTGAGAAACATTTACCAGGACAGGTAAAAGCATTCATCGCTGATCACAACATCAAGTTCTACACAATTGATGGTATCAAGATCGGTAAAGAGATCGGACTTGGCGGACGTATCAATACAGTCCTTCAGTCAGCATTCTTCAAACTGGCATCTATCATTCCAGAAGAAGAAGCAATCGATCTGATGAAGAAAGCTGCAAAAGCTACTTACGGAAGAAAAGGTGACAAGATCGTACAGATGAACTACGATGCTATCGATGCCGGTGCTAAACAGGTAGTTGAGATCGAAGTTCCGGAATCTTGGAAATCTTGTGAAGACGAAGGATTATTCACACCAGAAGTTAAAGGTGGAAAAGACGATGTTGTAGCATTCGTTAAGAACATCCAGTCTAAGGTTAATGCTCAGGAAGGAAATACTCTGCCAGTATCTACATTTACTGACTATGCAGATGGATCTACACCATCAGGTAGTGCAGCATATGAGAAACGTGGTATCGCAGTAGATATCCCTGTATGGCAGTCAGAAAACTGTATCCAGTGTAACCGTTGTGCATATGTCTGCCCACACGCAGCAATCCGTCCGGTAGCACTGACAGAAGAAGAAGCAGCAAATGCTCCGGAAGGAATGGCTACTCTTCCGATGACTGGTATGAAAGATTACAAATTCACCATGACTGTATCAGCTTATGACTGTACAGGATGTGGATCTTGTGTAAACGTTTGCCCAGGTAAGAAGGGTGAAAAAGCTCTTGTTATGGCAAACATGGAAGAAAATGCAGCAGAGCAGGATATCTTTGATTTCGGACGTGAGATTGAGGTTAAACCAGAAGTTGTTGCTAAATTCAAACCAGAGACAGTTAAGGGAAGCCAGTTCAAACAGCCATTACTTGAGTTCTCAGGAGCTTGTGCAGGTTGTGGAGAAACACCTTATGCAAAACTGATCACACAGTTATTCGGTGACAGAATGTACATCGCTAATGCAACAGGATGTTCTTCAATCTGGGGTAACTCTTCACCGTCTACACCATACACAACCAACGCTAAAGGACAGGGTCCTGCATGGGCTAACTCACTGTTCGAAGATAACGCTGAGTTTGGTTATGGTATGCTTCTTGCTCAGAGAGCTATCCGTGATGGCCTCAAAGCAAAAGTTGAAGCTGTTGTAGCAGAAGGCAAAGACGAAGCAGTTAAAGAAGCTGGTCAGGAATGGCTGGATACATTTGCTGTAGGTGCTACAAACGGCGCTGCTACAGACAAACTTGTTGCTGCTCTTGAAGCTTGCGGATGTGACAAAGCAAAAGAAATCCTTGCTCAGAAAGATTTCCTGGCTAAGAAATCCCAGTGGATCTTCGGTGGTGACGGATGGGCTTACGATATCGGTTTCGGTGGTGTAGACCACGTACTGGCAAGCGGTAAAGACATCAACATCATGGTATTCGATACAGAAGTTTACTCCAACACAGGTGGACAGTCTTCCAAATCTACACCTACAGGTGCAATCGCTCAGTTCGCAGCTGGTGGTAAAGAGACCAAGAAGAAAGATATGGCTTCCATCGCAATGAGCTATGGCTATGTATACGTTGCTCAGATTTCCATGGGTGCTGACTTCAACCAGACTGTAAAAGCTATTGCAGAGGCTGAGGCTTATCCGGGACCATCTCTGATCATCGCATACGCTCCATGTATCAACCATGGTATCAAGAAGGGTATGAGCAAAGCTCAGACAGAGGAACAGTTAGCAGTAGAATGCGGATACTGGAACAACTTCAGATTCAATCCAGCAGCTGAAAAGGGAAGCAAGTTCACTCTTGACAGCAAACAGCCTAAGGAAGAAGATTACCAGGCATTCCTTGACGGAGAAGTTCGTTACAATGCTCTTAAGAGAGCTAATCCGGAAAAGGCTGCAAGACTCTTCGCTAAGAATGAGGCAGAGGCTATGGAAAGATACGATTACCTGTCAAAACTGACAGACCTTTACAAAGTAGAGGAGTAATCATATCTGATTAGCAATAGAATAGTATAAATCATGACTCCCGCAGATTCGAAAGGATCTGCGGGAGTTTTGCGTTGCCATGCATTTGCCATATTGTATTGACAAAATAGATCAAAGATGATAAAAATATTATTATATGAATAATGAGACTAGATAGAGGCGCAGGTTTCATCAGTAAGGCAGAACAACAGATAAAGGGAAATCATTTCTGCCTGAAAGGGAAAACTGCCGAAGGAAGATATCATCCCTTATTATATTCGAGATATACTTCCTGGGACGCAGCAGAATATGCTGCGGACTGTCACTTCAGTAAGTGGAGCGCTATCGGAGTATATAGAAGATATAAGAGTTTAATTATGTAATTTGTATTTAGAGTTATATAGAGGACATAAATGAAGTGTTGAATGATCTGAAAATACGGATGTCCTGCTTATAAGATGATATATGCCATGAGCAATCCACGCAGAGGAAATTGTTCATGGTATTTTTTTGGAACAAAACGAAGGAGAGAAAGTTATGAGAAAAAGAAAAAAATTACTCTTTGTCGTACTCACCTGCCTCATGATCTTTGCATGCGGTGCAATTACCGTATTTGCAGCAGATGGAGGAAAAGAGTATGTACCAAAGATGTATTCATCATTCTGGGCACTGGTACCCCCAATTGTGGCAATTGGTCTTGCACTGATCACGAAAGAAGTGTATAGTTCCTTGTTTGTCGGAATTGCGATCGGAGGAATCTTCTGGTCTAATTTCCATTTTGAAAAGGCAGTATTGCATATATTTGAAGATGGAATCGTAGGAGTACTGACAGATAGCTATAATATGGGAATCCTGGTATTCCTGGTTATTCTTGGAATTATGGTCTGCATGATGAATAATGCAGGAGGTTCGGCAGCATTTGGGCGTTGGGCTAGTATTCACATCAAGACAAGAGTTGGGGCACAGCTTGCAACGATCGTGCTTGGAATCCTGATTTTTATTGATGATTATTTTAACTGCCTGACAGTTGGAAGTGTTATGCGTCCGATCACAGATAAGCACAATGTATCACGTGCGAAACTGGCGTATCTGATCGATGCGACAGCGGCACCGGTATGTATCATTGCTCCAATCTCATCATGGGCAGCGGCTGTAACAGGATTTGTAAAAGGTGAAGATGGATTTTCTATTTTTATGCGTGCGATTCCGTATAACTATTATGCTTTACTCACAATTCTTTCAATGGTTTTGATCGTAGTGCTTAAGATTGATTATGGCCCGATGAAATTACATGAAGATAATGCTGTAAAGGGTGATATCTATACTACACCGGACAGGCCATATGCAAATGCTGAGAATGAGATCGTAGAAGAAAAGGGAAAAGTGATCGATCTGGTATTCCCGATAGTGGTCCTGATCATTTTCTGCATCTGCGGTATGCTTTATACAGGAGGCTTCTTTAGTGGAACAGGCTTTGTTAAAGCATTTTCGGCAAGTGATGCATCGGTAGGTCTGATGCTTGGAAGTTTCTTCGCATTGGTTGTTACGGTTGTATTCTATGCACTTAGAAAAGTACTTAAGTTCCGTGAATCTATGGAATGTGTTCCGGAAGGATTCAAGGCTATGGTACCTGCAATCCTGATCCTGACATTTGCATGGACATTAAAAGCAATGACAGACAGTCTTGGCGCAGCAGAGTATGTGGCTAATGTTATGCAGTCCGCAGCTGGAGGATTATTAAACTTCCTGCCTGCAATTATCTTCCTCGTAGGATGCTTCCTTGCATTTGCAACTGGAACATCATGGGGAACATTCGGAATCCTGATCCCGATCGTAGTAGCGGTATTCCAGGGAGCAAACGAGACTATGATGATCATCTCTATCTCAGCTTGTATGGCGGGAGCTGTATGTGGAGATCATTGTTCGCCTATTTCGGATACAACGATCATGGCATCCGCGGGAGCGCAGTGTAATCATGTCAACCATGTAACGACACAGTTACCGTATGCGGCAACCGTTGCAGTTGTTTCCTGCATTACTTATGTAATTGCCGGATTTGTTCAGAATGCATTGATCTGTCTTCCGATCGGTATGGTACTTCTGGCAGCAGCTTTACTGCTCATGAAGAAGAGAACAGAAAGCCATTCATAAATGATTTGTTAAAAAATTAAAATTAGCAGAGACTTCAAAGACTCTTTGCCTTGCATAAAAGTATGTGGCGCAAAAGTTGCTTTGGAGTCTTTTTTTGATAGGTGCAGAATAATAAGAAAGGTGTTATAATATCTTGCATGAGTGGCAATTATTCCAGTAGATATATTGCGGGGCAGAAGAATCTTCTGCTTTGGGGAAATGGAAGATTGCAGACGAAAGGAGAACATAGAAATTCATGAGTGTAAAAGACTTAAGTGCTTACGAATTAGTAAAGGAAGAAGATTTAAAAGGGATCAAATCCCACGGAATGCTGTTAAAGCATAAGAAGAGCGGGGCAAGGATCTTACTGATAGAAAATGATGATGACAACAAGGTATTCAATATCGGATTCCGTACACCGCCGTCAGACAGTACCGGAGTACCACATATCATGGAACATTCCGTACTGTGTGGATCTAAGAATTTTCCGGCGAAGGATCCGTTCGTAGAACTGGTAAAGGGTTCACTGAATACATTTTTAAATGCAATGACTTATCCGGATAAGACGGTTTACCCGGTAGCAAGCTGTAATGATAAGGATTTCCAGAATCTGATGCATGTATATATGGATGCGGTATTCTATCCGAATATTTATCAGCATGAAGAGATCTTCCGTCAGGAAGGCTGGAGCTACAAGATGGATTCTCTGGAAGATGATCTGGCTTACAACGGTGTTGTATATAATGAGATGAAGGGAGCATTCTCTTCACCGGAAGGTGTGCTGGACAGAGTGGTATTGAATACACTGTTCCCGGATACCTCATATGCGAACGAATCTGGCGGGGATCCGGAAGTGATTCCGGAACTTACGTATGAGCAGTTCCTGGATTTCCACAGAAGATATTATCATCCGTCAAACAGTTACATTTACCTGTATGGAAATATGGACATGGAAGAAAAATTAAACTGGCTGGATCAGGAATATCTGAGCAAATTCGACTATGCGCCGGTAGATTCCAAGATCCGCTATCAGGAACCATTTGATAAAGTAATCGAAAAAGAGATGCCATATTCCATAGCAAGCGATGAATCAGAAGAGGATAATACTTACATTTCTTACAATAAAGTCATTGGAACAAGCCTGGATGAGAAGCTGTATCTGGCATTTGAAGTATTGGATTATGCATTGTTATCTGCACCGGGAGCACCGCTTAAGAGAGCACTTACGGATGCCGGGATCGGAAAAGACATTATGGGATCGTATGACAACGGAATTTACCAGCCGATCTTTTCTGTCATTGCGAAGAATGCGAATGTAGAACAGAAAGAAGCATTTGTGAAAGTAATCGAGGATACATTAAAAGATATTGTTGAAAATGGAATGGATAAGAAAGCTCTCGAAGCCGGAATCAATTATAATGAGTTCCGTTACAGAGAGGCGGATTTCGGAGGTTATCCGAAGGGACTGATGTACGGACTGCAGATTATGGACAGCTGGTTATACGATGACGAAAAACCATTTATCCATATCGAAGCGCTGGATACATTCGAGTTCTTAAAGGCACAGGTCGGAACAGGATATTATGAAGAACTGATCCGCAAATATCTGTTAGAGAATACGCACGGTGCGATTGTGCTGATTAAGCCGGAAAAAGGACGTACTGCAAGAATGGACAAAGAACTTCAGGAGAAGTTACAGGCATACAAAGAAAGTCTTACAGAAGAAGAAAGAAAAGAACTGGTAGAGCGTTCCAATGCATTAGAGGCATATCAGTCAGCACCGGATGCAGTAGAAGATCTTGAGAAGATCCCGGTTCTTTCAAGAGAAGATATTTCAAAAGAGATTGAGCCGATCATCAATGAAGAAAAAAGAATCGCAGATGTACCGGTAGTTTACCATGAGATTGAGACAAATGGCATCGGATACGTGGATGTGTTATTCGATATGTCAGGTGTGGAAGAAGCAGATCTTCCGTATGTCGGAATCCTGCAGGGAGTACTTGGAGTCATTGATACCGAGAATTATAAGTACGGAGAACTCTTTAATGAGATCAACGTGCATACCGGCGGTATCGGAACATCACTGGAACTGTATACAGACATTTCCAAAGTGCCGGAAAAAGAATTCAAAGCAACATTTGAAATCAAAGGAAAGGCATTATATCAGAAGCTGCCAGTCGTATTCCGGATGATGGAGGAGATCCTGACACGTTCGAAACTGGGAGATACCAAGAGAATCAGAGAGATTCTTGCGATGCAGAAGTCAAGACTTCTTATGAAATTCCAGTCATCCGGACATACAACAGCAGTGCTTCGTGCGATGTCTTATGCATCTCCGTCATCTAAGTTAAAAGACATGACAAGCGGTATCGAGTTCTATGATAAGATCGCTTATATCGAGGAACATTTTGAAGAAGAAAAAGACGTATTGGTACAGAAGCTTCAGATGCTGGCTCATAAGCTGTTCCGTGCAGACAATATGATGATCAGTTACACGGCTGCAAAAGAGGGCCTGAACGGCATGGAAGAGCTGGTAGAAGGTCTGAAGAAAGCAATGTTCGAAGATCCGGTGGAAGATACCAGATGCGTACTGCACTGTGAGATGAAGAATGAAGGATTCAAGACTGCTTCCAAAGTTCAGTATGTGGCAAGAGTCGGCAACTTTATTGATAACGGGGCAGATTATACGGGTGCATTGCAGATCTTAAAGGTGATCTTAAGTTATGATTACCTGTGGCAGAATATCCGTGTCAAAGGCGGCGCTTATGGATGTATGAGTGGATTCAGCCGTACAGGAGAAGGATATTTTGTATCTTACCGTGATCCGAACCTGGAAAGAACAATGGAAGTTTACGAAGGCATTGCCGATTATCTGAGAAACTTTACCGTCAGCGATCGTGATATGAATAAATATATTATCGGAACTATGAGTAATATTGACCAGCCGATGACACCGTCTGCAAAAGGAGACCGTTCGTTCAATCTGTACATGAATAAAGTCAGTGCAGAG
>ERZ506917.821-NODE-821-length-11247-cov-6.793781_pt1 | contig 11247 bp, 8 predicted proteins | sample MGYA00512904_ERZ506917 | MGnify/ENA metagenome assembly ERZ506917 | reverse complement strand
TTCGGGACATTTCCCCCTGATAGGGGGAATCGGCCCCTGGAAGGGGAGCCTTTTCCGCTGCGGCGGGATGAAAAAAGAAGGGGCTGGGGCCCCTTCTTTTGGTCGTTATGCGTTTGCGCGGTCCATCAGGATGATCTCCACGTCATAGCTGCTGCCGCTGCGGTAGATCGTAAGCGTCACGGTCTGGCCGGCGGTGAACTGATTTTTGACGCGGTTGAGCTGCTCCATGGTGGTGACGTCGATGCCGTTGATGGCGGTGATGATATCGCCCTCCGAGATGCCCTTGGCCGCGGCGTCACTGCTGGCGTAGACGCGCGTGACGTAAATGCCCTCCGGCAGACGGTAGTAGATGCGGTAGGTGGCCGGGAGCGTCTCGCCGTCGATGCCGATGGCGGGGCGGCCGGAGACGTAGCCCTTCTCGATCAGCTCGTCGATGATGGGCTTGGCCGTATCGATCGGGATGGCGAAGCCGATGCCCTCGACCGTCGTGGACGAGGAATAGAAGTTGCTCATCTTCATCGTATTGATGCCGATGACCTGCCCGTAGCAGTTGATAAGCGGCCCGCCGGAATTTCCGTTATTGAGCGCGGCATTGGTCTGGATCAGGTTCATCGTGCGGTCGTTGACTGTCAGATCGCGGTTGATGGCGGAGATGATACCGTCGGTCATCGTGCCGCGCAGCGTCACGCCCAGCGGGTCGCCGATGGCGACGACGCTGTCGCCGACCTGCAGCACGGATGAATCGCCGAACTCGGCTGCCTGCAGCCCGCTGGCCTCGATCTTGAGGACGGCCAGGTCGCTCGTCTCGTCGCTGCCGACGATCGAGGCGGTATATTCCTTGTCATCGTTCGTCAGAACGCTGACAGCCTGCGCATTTTCGATCACATGGTGGTTCGTGATGATATAGCCGTCGGCCGACATGATGATGCCGGTGCCGGAGGCCTTGCCGGACTGGGTCACGCTGATGATGGACACGACGCTCCCGCTGCAACGGCGGTAGATCTCCTGCAGGCTGAGCGCCCCCGCGTCCTCCGACGCGCTCGTCGGCACGCCCGCGGGCGAGGACGAGATCTCCAGCTGCGGCAGCTCCGCCTGGGCCTGCGCCTGCACCGGGGCCTGCGCTGCCGGCGCGGGACCTTCCGCGGCGGCTGCCTGCTCCTGCGCGGCGGGCTGCGGGTCGGCCGTCTGCACATCGGCGCTTTCGGCGGGCTGCTCCCGGCCGATGGTCAGCAGGAAGCCGCTGTCCGAGCGGTTGAGCGTCACGCCCACGTCCCGCACCAGATGCACCGTCCCGACGCCGGTCAGCACCAGCAGCGCAAGGATCACGATCGCCGTGATCCAGCGGCCGGTGTGCCTGCGCCGCCGGTCTTCCATCGGCGTCGGCTGCGGCTGCCAGTTCTTTGTGGAATTGTCGTCATAGAAGCTGTTATTGTCAAAGCTCATATCAGACACCTTCTTGCTTGAAAAACGGAACGCTTCATTCCGACTCTCCTGTTTTCTATAGTATATCCCGGGAATTTGAACAAACGCTGAACAGTCTGTAAACCTTCCGCGCTGTTACCGGACAGCGGGCAGGGTGAAGTTGAACTGCGTCACGCCGTTTTCGCTCGTGGCCCAGATGTCGCCGCCGTGGGCGCCGACGATAGTCTTGGCAATGTACAAGCCGAGGCCCCAGCCCTCGCGGTCGGCGGAACGGGATTTATCCGCCTTGTGGAAGCGGTCAAAGAGCAGCGGAAGCTCGTCCTTGTCAATGGTGGGGCCGGTATTTTCGACCGACACACGGGCCTTGCCGCCGTCCGACTGCACGCGCAGCGACAGCCGCCCGCCGTCGGGGCAGAACTTGATCGCGTTGTCGATGAGGTTATAGATGACCTGCGTGATGCTGTCACGCTCGGCCCGGGTCCAGACGGGCTTGTCCGGCAGGTCGACGCGCACGTCGAGATGCTTGTTGTAGATTTTCTGCTCAAAGGTGATGAGCACGTCGCTCAGCTCCTCGCCGAGGTCGAAGCGGGTCTTGCGGCTGTCTTCGACGCCCATGGCCTGCAGCTTTGCGATATCGAGCATGTTGCGCACGAGCCGCGAGAGCCTGCGCACCTCGCCGGAGACGATCTGCATGTAATGCTGCTGCTTCTCCGGCGGGATCGTCCCGTCGAGCATGCCGTCGATGTAGCCGCCGATGGTGGTCATCGGCGTTTTGAGCTCATGCGAGACGTTCGCCACGAACTCCTGCCGCCGCTGCTCGGATTTTTCGAGCGAATCGGCCATGGTGTTGAAGGCGTTGGCCAGATCGACGATCTCCTCACCGCAGCTCTTCGGCACCTCGACGCGGGTATCGAGCTCGCCGCGGCCGAAGCGGCGGGCGGCCTCCGCGACCTTGTTGAGCGGCTGCACCTGCTGGTGCGACAGGAACGTCGCCGCGGCCATCGACAGCACGAGCACAATGATCGCGCTGTAGAAAAACAGCGACGAGCTGCGCTGCATGAAGTCCGTGATCTGCGACATGTCGGAGGAGATGATCACATAGCCGATCGTCTGCTCCGTGTCGTCGGAGACGATCGGGCGGCCGGCAATATAGCGTCTGCCGTCATGGATACCGGTGAGCGTGCCGACGCGGAACGTCTCGCCATTCATGTCGATCTCGGTGATGAGATCGGCGTCGATCTGGCGGCCGAGGTGCTCGCAGTTGAATTCGTCGCACGAGCACAGAACAACGAAGCCGTTCTCATCGCAGACCTGCGCCTCGGCCTCGCCCACGTCGGAAAACAGGGAAAGACTCAAACGGAAGTCCCAGTTCTCCTCCAGCTCGCCCGTGGAGTCATACGCCTCGGCCAGCGAGGCGACCGCCTGCGCGTCGGCGCTGAGCGTCTCTTTTTTGTCGTTTTTCAGATACCGCAGCATCAGAAACCGGAACGAGACGCCCGTAAAGAGCATACAGACCAGCAGCAGCGCCGCGATGAGGGCGAACTGCCGGCTGAACGTTGTTTTCATGCTTACAGGACCTCGAATTTATACCCGACGCCCCAGACCGTCTTGAGGCTCCACTTGTCCGACACGCCCTCGAGCTTTTCGCGCAGGCGCTTGACGTGGACATCGACGGTACGGCTGTCGCCGAAATAGTCAAAGCCCCAGACCTCGTCGAGCAGCTGGTTGCGCGTGAAGACGCGGTTCGGGCTGGAGGCCAGGTGGTACAGAAGCTCCATCTCCTTGGGCGGCGTCTCGATGCGCTTGCCGTCGACGATGAGCTCAAAGGAATCGAGGTCAATGACCAGCTTGTCAAAGACCAGCCGGCGCGGCTTGACCTTCTCCTCTTCCCCGCCCGCGCGGCGGAGGACCGCCTCGACTCTGGCCAGCAGCTCCTTCATCTCGAAGGGCTTCGTCAGATAATCGTCGGCGCCCTGCTTCAGGCCCTGCACCTTGTCGTTCGTCTCGCCCTTGGCGGTGAGCATGATGACGGGGGTCTGGCTGTCCTGCCGGATGGTGCGCAGCACGCTCCAGCCGTCCATCACGGGCAGCATGATATCGAGCAGCACCAGATCCGGCCGCACCTGGCGGAACAGGGCCACGCCCTGGCCGCCGTCGGCGGCGATCTTTGTATGATATCCTTCCTTTTCCAGATACATCTGGACCAGTTCGGAGATATTGGGGTCGTCTTCCACGATGAGGATCGTTTTTGCCATAAAACTCTCTCCCTCCTATGCTATTTAGATTATTATACTGCCAGTGCGTACATTTGCGTGAACATTTTGTAAAATCCCGCGGCGGGCATATTTATGGTTTCCGTTTGCGCGAAACTGTGATATGATACAGTTATAAGGACTTTGACAACCGAACAGGAGATCTCAGACATGGATATCACACTCAGAATGAGCGATCATGCGCTCACCGCCCGCGCGGCCGCGGCGGCCGGTATCGTGCTGCTCAAAAATACCGCCGGGACGCTCCCGCTGCTGCCCGCGGAGGATGGCGCGCCCCTGCCCGTCGCCGTTTTCGGCATCCGCCAGCTGCTCACGCCCGCGTATGACCGGGCGATGACGCCCTGGCGCGCGATCGGCGTGCTCGACGGGCTTATGGCCAGCGACGCCGTCCGGCCGGACGGGCTGCTCGCCCGCAAATACCGCACCTGGGCCATGGAGCACCCGGACGGCAGCGAGCTGCCGCTGACCAACGTGGACTTCGGCGCCCTGCGGCACGACTGCGCGGCAGCCGTCGTCGTCATCGGCCGCACGCCGGAGCAGGACCACACCCGCCTGACGAGCGAGGAGACCGCCATGCTCACGCGCGTCACGTCCATATTTGACCGGACCATCCTCGTGCTGGCCGCGCCGGGGTACATCGAGCTGAATGAGGCCGCGCTCGCCTGCGGCGCGATCGTCTTCCTCGGCCTTGCCGGGCAGGAGGCGGGCGGCGCGCTGGCGGACGTGCTGACGGCGAAGGTCATGCCGTCCGGCCATCTTTCCTTCACGTGGCCGGAGAATGCGGAGGCCTTTGACGAGGCCTGCGCCGCCGTTGACCAGTTTACCGGCTACCGGTATTTTGATTCCTTCGGCACGCCGGTGCGGTATCCGTTCGGCTACGGCCTCGGCTATGGGAAGATCGAATTCGGAAGCGTCTCTGCAGGGCTCGACGGCTGCGACGTGACCGTAAGCGCCGAGCTCGTCAACACGGGCGAGACGCACGCGGCGAGCGAGCTCATGCAGGTCTACGTGACCCGGCCGGGCGACGATCTGACAAGGCCCGTCAGCTTCCTGCAGGCGTTCAGCAAGAGCCGCCTGCTCGCCCCCGGCGAGAGCCAGACGATCCGCCTGCGCTTCCCCATCACCGACCTTGCCGTCTACCGCGAGAGCGCGCACGCGTTCGTGCTGGACGCGGGCTACTATGATATCCGCATCGGCACGAGCAGCCGCGCCTGCTATCTCGCGGGCTCCATCCGGCTGACCCGCAGCGCCGTCGTGCAGGCAGCCGAGCCGCTCAGTCTGCCCTCCGTGCCGGAGCGCAGGCGCCCGGAGGGCGTCTGCTTCCAGTATCCCGAGGAGCTGGCGGAGATCGAGCAGGCGCACAAGCACGCCATCCGCTTCTCTGACCGCGCTCTGCCCCGCCGCAGCCGCAAAAAGGGCCGCCCCTTCACCGGCTGCCGCCCGGACGGCGAAGCGCATACGCTCGCGGACGTGCGCGAGGGCCGGTGCAGCGTGTTCCATCTCGTGGCCGGGATGGACACGGAGAATCTGGAAAAGCTGGTCTGCGGCTTCGGAGAAGAGGCCTCCGCGGTCCCCGGCGCGCTCGGCGCATCGGCGGCCATCGAGCGATACGGCATCCCCGCCTTGCAGCTGGCCGGCGGCGCACAGGGTCTGCGCCTGCTGCGCGAAATCCCCGATGAAGAGACCGGCGAGACCGTCCGCCGCCAGAATATGACCGTCTTCCCCGCCCCGGCGCTGCTCGCGTGCTCGTTCGATCCGGACGTGATCCGGGCCGTCGGCCGGGCTGTCGGGCTGGAGATGGCGGAGTTCGGCGTGCAGCTGTGGCTCGGGCCGGACGCGAACGTCATGCGCGCGCCGCAGAAGAAGGGCTGCGCCGAACAGTGGTCGGAGGACCCGGTCGTCTGCGGCACGATGACCGCCGCGCTGGCCGCGGGCGCGTGGCCGTACGGCGCGGTCGTGCTGCACGCGGGCCGGCTGCCGGAGAACGCTGCCGTCTCGCAGGCAGCGCTGCGCGAGGTCTACGGCCGGCCGTTTGAGCTGGCCGCGGGCGTCTGCCGCGCGGCCCGGCTGCCTGAAACTTCGATCTCCGGCCGGACGCTCACAGAAAACAGCCCGCTGCTGCGCGCCTGGCTGCTCGACTGCGGCTACGGCGGCATGCTCTGGGGCGACAGGACGCTCGCGGGCGACCGGATCGGCCTGGAAAAAGCGGCGCTGCGCATCCTCCGGCTCATCCTGCAGCTGAAAAAGGCGTGAGATCCGCATCAAAAACCGCGTGAAAAACCCAGAAACGGCATTGCAATCGTTTCAAATAGATGCTATAATCAGAATTACCCCTTTGGGGCATTCTGACGCCGGGGTGCGGCCTCCGCGGTCCGGCGCGGAATATCATTACGAAAGAGGTAGATTTTCAAATGAAGAAGTATCTTGCACTGCTTCTGGTCCTGGTCATGGTCCTGAGCCTGGCTGCCTGCGCATCCAAGACGGAGCCCGAGACCACCACTGAACCGGAAACCACCACCGAAACCGCTCCCGAGACCACGGAAGAACCCGCCGCTGAGGAGCCCGCAGCTGAAGAAGAGACCCCGGCTGAAGAGCCCGCTGCCGACGCTGCTTACTCCGTCGCCATGATCACCGACTACGGCGATATCACCGACCAGTCCTTCAACCAGACCACCTACGAGGCCTGCAAGGAGTTCTGCGAGGCCAACGGCCTGCAGTTCAACTATTTCAAGCCCGCCGGTGACTCCGACGCCGAGCGTGTTGCCATGATCGAATCCGCGATCGACGAGGGCTACAACGTTGTTGTGATGCCCGGCTACGCTTTCGCAGGCGCCATCAAGGAAACTGCCGACATCTATCCCGAGGTCACCTTCATTGCGCTGGACGTCAGTGCCGGCGATCTGGGCGATGACTACACCCTGCCCTCCAACCTCTACTGCGCTGTCTATCAGGAAGAGCTGTGCGGCTACATGGCCGGTTACGCAGCTGTGAAGCTCGGCTACACCAAGCTCGGCTTCCTGGGCGGCATGGCTGTCCCCGCTGTTGTCCGTTACGGCTTCGGCTATGTGCAGGGCGTTGACGCTGCTGCCAAGGAGCTCGGCATCACGGTCGACCTCAAGTACGCTTACGGCAACCAGTTCGTTGGCGACGCTGACATCACCGCTGCAATGGACACCTGGTATCAGGGCGGCACGGAGATTGTCTTCGCCTGCGGCGGCGGCATCTATACCTCCGCGGCTGAGGCTGCTGCCAAGGTCGGCGGCAAGATCATCGGCGTCGACGTTGACCAGGCCGGCATCATCGACGGCGATTACGGCGAAGGCATGACCGTTACCTCCGCAATGAAGGGCCTTGCTCCCACCGTCAAGCATCTGCTCTCCGAAGTCGTGGCCGGCAACTTTGCCAACTACGGCGGCAAGATCGAAACGCTGGGCCTCGTCTCCGCCAACCCGGAAGAGAACTACGTCCAGATCCCGACCGCTTCCACGCAGTTCGAAGACGGCAAGTTCACCCAGGCTGACTACGAAGCGCTCGTCGCTGCCATGTTCGCCGGCGACGTCACCGTCTCCAACGACATCACGGCTATGCCCGCTGTCACCAACGTCACCGTTGAGGACTTCGGCAACCTGAAGTAATCTACATCCCCAAAGTGTGCAGGCTCCGGCCTGCACACTTTTTTTGTACGCTTTTCCAGAAAAACCGGGAAAACCGAAAAACTTTTTGCTTTATCCGCACAAATATAGTATAATGGATAAAATGGTTTCCGTCCTCGCAAGCGCGGGCCATAAAAACGGAAGGAGGGCGAAAAACTTGGAAACGCAGTACACGATCGAGATGCTCAACATCACAAAACGTTTCCCCGGTATCATCGCCAACGACAACATCACCCTGAAGCTCAAAAAGGGTGAGATCCACGCCCTGCTCGGTGAAAACGGCGCAGGCAAATCGACGCTCATGAGCGTCCTCTTCGGCCTTTATCAGCCGGAGGAAGGCGAGATTCACAAGGACGGCCGCAAGGTCGAGATCCGCGACCCGAACGACGCCAACGCGCTCGGCATCGGCATGGTCCACCAGCACTTCAAGCTGGTCGAATGCTTCTCCGTCCTCGACAACATCATCCTCGGCGTCGAGCCGAACAAAATGGGCTTCCTGCAGAAGCAGGAGGCGCGGAAAAAGGTCATCGACCTGTCTGAAAAATACGGCCTGCACGTCGACCCCGACGCCATCATCGAGGATATCACTGTCGGCATGCAGCAGCGCACCGAGATCCTCAAAATGCTCTACCGCGACAACGAGATCCTCATCTTCGACGAGCCGACGGCGGTCCTGACCCCGCAGGAGATCGAAGAGCTCATGCAGATCATGAAAAGCCTCGCGGCCGAGGGCAAGAGCATCCTCTTCATCTCCCATAAGCTCAACGAGATCATGGAGGTCTCTGACCGCGTCACGGTCCTGCGCAAGGGCAAATGCATCGGCACCGTCGAGACCGCGCACACCACCGCGGAGGAGCTTTCGGCCATGATGGTCGGCCGCAATGTCAATTTCCACGTGGAAAAGGGCCCGCTGCACACCGGCAGCGAGGTTTTGTCCGTCGAGCACCTGACGGTCGCCTCCAAGGTCCATAAGAACAGCGCCGTCAAGGACGTCTCCTTCAAGGTCCGCGCGGGCGAGATCGTCTGCATCGCGGGCATCGACGGCAACGGCCAGACCGAGCTCGTCTACGCCCTGACCGGGCTGGAGCCCGCCGCGGGCGGCAGGATCACGCTCGAGGGCAAGGACATCACCCACGCCACCATCCGCCAGCGCAGTCTCATGGGCATGAGCCACATCCCCGAGGACCGGCACAAGCACGGTCTCGTGCTCGACTATACGCTCGAGGACAACATGGTCCTGCAGCGCTATTTTGAGCCGGAATTCACCGACAAGGCGGGCTTCCTCCGCCGCAAGAACATCCGGGCCTACGCCGACCGCCTCATCGAGCAGTACGACGTGCGCTCCGGCCAGGGCGCCGTCACCCCGGCGCGCAGCATGTCCGGCGGCAACCAGCAGAAGGCCATCGTCGCCCGCGAGATCGACAAGAACCCGGAGCTGCTCGTCGCCGTGCAGCCGACCCGCGGTCTTGACGTCGGCGCCATCGAATACATCCACAAGCAGCTTGTCGCCCAGCGCGACGCCGGCAAGGCCGTGCTGCTCGTGTCTCTGGAGCTCGACGAGGTCATGGACGTGCCGGACCGCATTCTCGTCATGTACGAGGGCGAGATCGTCGGCCAGCTCGATCCCAAAACCACCACGCAGGAAGAGCTTGGCCTCTACATGGCTGGCGCCAAGAGAGATGAGGTGAAAGCATGAAACAGAACAAAAACATTCTCAAAAACCCGGGGGTCCAGTCGCTGCTGACGTCGCTGCTGTGCATCCTGCTCGGTCTTTTCATCGGCTATCTTGTTTTGCTTCTCATCAACCCCACGGGCGCCTGGGGCGCCATCACCAACGTCATGAAGAACTTCCTGACATACTCCTCGGCCAAGGCCCAGCTCAAATACCTCGGCAACACCCTCGTGCGGACCGCGCCGCTGCTCATGTGCTCGCTGAGCGTGCTGTTCGTCTATAAAGTCGGCCTGTTCAACATCGGCGCGGCCGGCCAGTATGTCGCGGGCGCGTGCGCCTGTTTGTATGCGGCTTTGTATCTGCACTGGCACTGGCTGCCGTGCATGCTGCTGGCCATCGCGGCGGGCGCGCTGCTCGGCGTGATCTCGGGCCTGCTCAAAAGCTCGTTCAATGTCAGCGAGGTCATCTCCGGCATCATGCTCAACTGGATCGCGCTCTACATCACCAACATGCTCCTGACCAACGTCAAGGAGGCCACCAGCCCCTACACCTACCAGCTGAAGGCCGAGGGCCCGCAGGCCATCCTGCCGCAGATCAGCCTTTCGAAGCTCCTCAGCGGCAACCAGTACGTGACCATCGCTATCCCCATCGCCATCGTCTGCGCCGTCGTCATCTGGGTCGTTCTGTCCAAGACGCTCTTCGGCTATGAGCTCAAGGCCACCGGCAACAACCCCAACGCCGCGAAATACTGCGGCATGGCAGAAAAGCGCAACATCATCCTCACGCTCGCCATCGGCGGCGCGCTGGCAGGCCTGGGCGCTTCGCTTCTGTACCAGACGGGCTATGAGCAGTGGCAGTGTACCTACTCCTCCGTCCCCTCGATGGGCTTCAACGGCATCGCCGCCGCCTTCCTCGGCGGCCTCAGCCCGATCGGCTCCATCTTCGCCTCGTTCTTCATCCAGCATATCACCGCCGGCGGCGCATACGTCGACAAATCCCTCTACTGCTCGCAGATCTCCGATCTGATCTCCGCGATCATCATCTACCTGTGCAGCTTCGTGCTGTTCTTCAAGACGGTGCTGAGCAGCTGGATCGCGCGGCATGAGGAAAAGAAAGCGCGCAAGGCGGCCCAGGCCGCCGGGAAAGGAGGCGAGCAGGCATGATCCTTCTTCTGCAATATACGCTCCTGTTCGCGTCGGTCCTGCTGCTCGTGGCATTGGGCGGCTGCTTCTCGGAGCATTCCGGCGTCATCAACCTCGGTCTTGAGGGCATCATGTTCGGCCCTCTTCTGGGCGGCACCATTGCGGACACCTTCGGCTACCGTATGCCCTTCTTCTTCTTTGCTTTCCTGGCATTCTGCTGCTTCCTGGCAGTGCGCCTGTTCCTTCCCGCCATCCATCGGAAGGGGGCGGAGAAGGAAAGAACCTCCACCATGAGCCAGATTTTATATTTCATGAAAATCCCCCGGGTGCGGCTTATGACCTTCATGCAGTTCCTCTGCAACTTCGGTATTACCGGCATCGGGCCCATCCTTCCCCTGTATATTAAACAGATGGTGGGAACGGACAGCGAGCTGGTGGCTACCATGGTGGGATTCATCATTTTCATTTCCGGCGGCTGCAGTGCCGTCATGTCCCTCAATGTGGGGCGGCTGACCGAAGCCATCCGGCCTCACCGGATTCTGGTGGGGGCTACCTTCTTCGTGGGATTTACTTTCATCATGCAGTACATGATGAACTCCGTCACCGGCCTGGGGGCCTGGCGGGGCATTACCGGTCTGGGCATGGGGCTCATTGCGCCCTGCACGAATACCATCATCGCCCGGTCTGTTCCTCCGGAAAAGCGGGCCATTGTATTCGGTGTGGTATCCAGCGTGTTCCTCATGGGCAACGTGGCCGGTCCTGTGTGCTCCGGCGCCCTGGCCCGCTTTCTGGGCTATTCTTCTGTCTTCTGGTCCACCGCCCTGGCTTTCCTTCTGGCCGGCGCCCTGATTGCCTGGAATTTCAGGAAGGAATGGTGAGGCAGTGTACTGGTGGGCTGATGGCAATGAGGCGGCGTTCGCTATCGGCTGTCCGATGACCGCTTACCGATGCTCCTATGACACAGAAAGACAATCCCGTAACGCTGACTTCATATGGACAAGCCCCTATGGGGCTTGAGGGTTCTAAAGTTGTGCGCCAGTTCGGCGTGTATAGTATAGTCTGGTGAAAGCCCAGACCCGGCAAAG
>ERZ506917.820-NODE-820-length-11264-cov-3.739138_pt1 | contig 11264 bp, 11 predicted proteins | sample MGYA00512904_ERZ506917 | MGnify/ENA metagenome assembly ERZ506917 | reverse complement strand
GCCACAGCCAGCCCTCCACCACGCTGGATATCTATACCCACGCCTTCGACAAGAACAAAAAGGCCGCCAGCGCGGGCTTGCAGGGAATGCTGGAGATATGACATAGGATAGCTCAGTTGGATCGCAAAATGTGCAGTAGTGGTCAAATCAGGTTTCAATTCTCCTGATTTTTCGCATATAAAAACCGTCTCAAGCAAGTTGTTTGAGACGGTTTTTGTAATTGCTCCCAGGTTTTGTTGTCACCGCTGCGCATTGGGCAGTTCGTTCTTCACATACTTCTCCCATACATGCAGGCGGTCGCGCTCGTCGATCTGCCGCAGCACTCTGGCGGGTACACCGGCAGCGATACTGTTGGGTGGGATGTCCCGTGTCACCACCGCGCCGGCGGCGATGATGCTTCCCGCTCCGATGGTCACGCCGCCGCACACCGTCGCACCGGCGCACAGCCAGCAGTGATCCCCGATGGTGATGGGTTCGGCATACTCCAACGCATGGCAGCCGTTGGGGTAGTCTGTATAGGCTCGTTCTTCGGCGATAAACGGATGGTTGGGCGTGGCCAGCGTCACATTGGGTCCAATGAGCACATTGTCCCCCAGCGTAATGGGCGCTACATCCAAAAATACGCTGTTGTAGTTGATGAAACAGTTCCGCCCCACATAAATATTCACGCCGTACTCGCAGTAAAAGGGTGCAAACGCCTCGAAATTCTTTCCTTCTGCGGAGGGGATCAGGCGCTCCAGCGCACGCTGCTTGGTCTTGGTACGCCACAGCGGGAGGCGGTTGAACCGGTCACAGCGGCGCATACCAACCCGGTGCCGCTTGGCAATCTCCGGATCGGTAGGCATATAGAGACGCCCCGACACCATCCGTTCCCATTCACCGCTCGTCCTGCTCTTATCCATGATCAGTCACTCCTTTATGTGCGCCTGTACCGGTACAGATACAGGGCCGTTTCCAATGCCAATCGCTTCATCGGATCGACCGGATCGGCCTCCAGCAGCAACCATAGCTGCTGGAGCCGGTAACTCACGGTGTTGTAGTGCAGGTGCAGCTCCCGCGCCATCCGGCGCTGGTTGCCCATACAGCGCAGCCAGCTCGCCAGCGTGTCCAGCAGCTCTTGCCGCCGCGGTTCCGGCTGCCGCAGGAGCGTTCCCAGCTGCCGATGGATATAGGCGTCCGTTTCCGCCGGGGAGGATTCCTCCAGCAGCCGTACCACCCCCGCTGGATCGTCTGTCACGCAGGGTGCTTCCGTTCGCGCCGCCATGCGGAGTGCCGCACGGGCGCTGCGGTCTGCTTTCTGAAAACCCACCGTACCGCCGTAAGGGCGGCTGACGCCGCAGATAACGCCGTGGTCGGCGGCAAAGTCCGCCATCACCCGCCGCAGCGGCATCTCCAGCGCGAACAGGTCGTCCGCCTCCAGCGCCAGCAGAAAGCCATCCTCCGACAGTGCGCCCCACATGTCCGCGCCCAACGCCCGGCAGCACTCTTCTGCCTCGTGCAGCCAAGAGCGCCGCTGCAACTCCGGCGCATCAGCCCGTATCCACATCAGGATATGCGGACATTCCAAATGGATACCGAACTCCGCCGCCTGCCGCTCCATCGCTGCGCTCAGCGGCGCGCCAGAGATGAGATGGTGCAGTAATACGGCCAGCTGCCGCTCCTGCTCCGCCGGTATTCGCCGCCGTGCGATCTCGCGGGACACCGCATCGGCCAACTCGGCAAAGCGCATATCGGTCGGCAGTTGGAGCAGCGGCAGTCCCAGTCGGTCAGCCTTCTCCGTCAGCGCCGCCGGCAGGGGGCTGGGCAGGTAGCGCCCCGGCTTGATACCCACACCGGACAGGCCTTTTTCTGCCGCCGTGGGCAGCAGCGCATCCACGGCCTGCGGATCGTCTGCGATGGCAAAACCAGTGGTGATGAGCAGTTCTCCCTGCGCCAGCCAGCGCGCGTAGTCCGGTGTGTCCGTCAGATTGACACCGCTGACCCTACGGCCAAGTCCCGCCGCGCCGCCGCAGACCGTGCAGCCCGCGAACACGGGCAGGCGCAGCACCTCCTGCAGTGTGGGATAGTCCGCTGTGTGCTGTGATGTCATGGCTTCTGCCCCCTTGTGATACGATCACAATTTTCAGAGAAATGTTCATTTATTTTTGCCAATGGAACAGACCGTCCGTTGTTTTATGATAGCGGTAGCAAAACGAACGGAGGTATATTCCATGGCAAAGCAAACGAAACAGGATACTCCCTTAGTCCCCCGCAAGTGGAGACTGGCCGCGCTGATAGCAGCCACCCGGTGCGCCGGAGAGAAACGTGACACGCTCTCCTGCCACGCCCGCCGCTGCACCGCCTCATCCATGGCGCAGGGGCTGAAGCACTACGCCTGACGCGGCGCACCCCTTCGGCAGGCTCCCCCGGCAATATGCCGGGGGATCTGTCCGTTCAGGGCTTTCTGGTTTCCTTCTTCAGCAGGGACGCCGCCGTGATGATGGTCAGTACCGACTCTGTCACCATGCCGGAATACGACCGTACCGCAATGACATACACCAGCCACGACAGGCCGCTGGCAATGCCCGCCATCTGTATCACCCGCCGCCTGGTCTGGAAGAACGGCAGTAACGCCGCCAACGATGCCACGATGGGCAGTACCGTCACTGGCGTCTCATAGGTCACCACGGCAATCAGCAGAAATACTGCCACGATGGGTATCGCGGTGACCAGTTTACTCCAGTTGAATTTCTCCTGCAATAGGAAAAGCAGCAGCACGACGATCTGGAAAAAGCTGCACAGTGCGCCGGAGCATGCGTGGAGCAGTGTGTAGTGGATGGCGAAGATCAGGTTGGCCACCACCTGCCACAGCAAGATGGTACGCTTGTCATCCTGCCAGTAGCTGAGACCCATGGCGATCAGTGCGCCGAACCCGATGAGTTGGTAAAATATGTTCATCCGTCATTCCTCCTTAATGAAAAACGCCGCACACCCTGTCGGATGCGTGGCGAAAAATGGAGGCGATGCTCCAGAAAAATCCACACTAACTTTGGAGTTTTATTGTACCATGGGACAGCCGTATTTGTCAATTGCGGCAAAGGACAACCTCCAAAAGCCATGGGCTTTTGGAGGCGAGTGGTACGCCCGACTGGATTCGAACCAGCGGCCTTTAGAGTCGGAGTTATCAAGCCGTCAAGCCGGAAGCCCTGCGGCGCAAGGGTTTGGTTGAGATTACACAAATTCCCGCCATTTTGAAAAAAAACCTCGGAAGCCTTATTGGACAGGGCTTCCGAGATTTTTCGCGTTAGTAGTCAAATAGTAGTCTGCGCGGGACACAGGTTACGCAGCTCGATTCAACTGAGCGACCCTACTGGTGGCTCCAGAGGTAAAGTAATAAATTTTATGACAGTTTCATTCATACTTCTCAATATCTTAGATTATTAAATATAGTTGACTATGCATTGGAGCGGATAAAGCAGGGTATTGCTTTTTTCCGCTTCTGCAATAATTTTCTCATCAAATCCGCTTTCTGAAAACAGTGCATAATGAAATTTGGCATGCTCTTTTTGCGGTGTAAGTTTTGCTAACGTATCAAGGTATTCCGAATAAGAAAACGGTGCTTTTTTGAACTTACACTCGCCAACCAAATATTCCTTTGCAGTTCTGTCGATGCATAGAAGGTCAATCTCTGTCTCCGCTATTCGCAAACCACTTGCCGCAGAATCATCGCGCACCGTGGTCTTCCCCGTCCAGCGGCCCATCTTAGCATAGCGAAAAGGCAGCTCATTCTTTTTCTGCATCTCCCGAACAAACTCACGGCACACATCTCCGAACGCAAAAGACGCGAACTTATGCAATTCCGGTTCAACGACAAATTCATACACACCATTTACATCACCATCTTCGAGCTGAGAGAAGTTTGCAAAACCAAAGGCATACCAGAAACGGAAGAAATTATCTGTCAAGCGATAGGTTCCGCGATTAGAGTTTGCCTGCTCCTTTAGCTTTGCATCAACAGAACATTCCCGCTCTACAATGCCGAGTTCCATCAGTTTTTTCAAGTATACGCTGGTCTTTGAAGTATCCTCCACTAACGATTTCTGGCTAATATCATTTAACTTCGTATTACCAAGCGCCACCGCTTCAATGATTGAATTATAAATCGGTGTCTCCCGAAGCTCCTGATGAAGCAGAAAATCCACCTCGCTGTAAAGAATACAGCCCTTTGTCAAAATATTCCGTTTAATATTTTCACCAACCGAAAGCCCCGGATTCCATTGACGCAAATAGTGGGGGATTCCGCCGAGTACAGCATACGCAAGCACCTTGTCACGATCCGCGTAATCAGGGAAAAATTTAACAGCATCGTAAAAGCCCATTTCTCTCATCTTGTAGATTCCAGTTGCTCTTCCATAAAGAGGATTTTTCTCAGACAGCAGTTCCTTTTCAATAAAACTCATTGCACTGCCGCAGAGAATAATCATCACATTGCTGTCCCGAAATTCAGCGTCCCATAGATTTTGCAAAATGGAAGGTATGCTTGGATTTCCTTTGCACATATACGGGAACTCATCGATTACAAGCAGCTTTTTACTGTTGCCATAAGGAAGATCAAGTACGGCCCGAAACGCTCTCTCCCAATCTGTAAACGCAGAAATATAGTCTTTTGCCGGAATATCTTCCTTCATCATTCGAGTCGAAAAGTTACGAAGCTGTACCGGGTCTGTTGTCTGCGTACAGGAAAAGAATACATGCGGCTTTCCTTTGCAAAACTCCCGCAGGGTTTCGGTTTTTCCTACACGCCGCCTGCCATATAGTACGATCAGCTGACCGCCACTCTCTTCATACTTATCATTTAAGAATTTCAGTTCAGCCTCTCTACCGATGAACATTGAGACACCTCCGTTCATTACCTAATCTTGATTTACTAAATCGCGATTTGATAATAGTATAGCCGACTTACGCAGAAAATACAAGTGCTTTTTATGTGGTTCGCCTCTGTGGCCAATTTTTCCTACGCATACCGGGCCGTAGCAAATAAGAACTCATTCATGCCATGAACGGTACTGTCATCGTTCAGAATTTTAGCAGAAAATTTTGCTTTTCCAAAGTCCATGATATGCCTCAAATTAATGCTCATGTGCCATAAAGAAACACGCAAGAATTTGATTGACAGCATCCGCTATTCCATAGCAACAGCGAGTTGCTTGTTAAAATAAGGTTTGCAGTTTTATAATAAATAATAACATATTCCTTAGGAGGGACAGACATGGAAACACGAGATATTCTCAAGAATTTGCGTGAAAAAAATAAACTTACAAAAAGTCATTTGAACGGTACTACAAAATGAGAAAACGCGCTTGACTCTACATCTGTTGTAGATATTATAATATTGGTAGTTTAACAAAAAAGAAGGATTAGGCAATATGGAAAAGAACCTTACTACCGGCAGTGTGTTCAAAAATGTTGTATTATTCTCATTGCCGTATCTGCTCTCGTATTTTCTTCAAACGCTCTATGGCATGGCTGACCTATTTATCATCGGACAGTTCGAGGGTGTAGCCAGTACTACCGCTGTTTCTATCGGCTCACAAGTGATGCACATGCTTACGGTTATGATTGTAGGGTTATCGATGGGAACAACCGTCAGCGTCGGCCAGGCAGTGGGGGCAGGAGATCGAAAACAGGCAGCGCATAACATCGGGAATACGGTAATATTGTTTCTGGTGGTTTCCATTGCACTTACGGCCATCCTGTTATCCCTTGTTCGTCCCATTGTCGTTGCCATGTCTACGCCAACGGATGCGGTGAGCGGTACGGTCACCTATTTGACCATCTGCTTTATCGGGATTCCGTTTATTACATCCTACAACATTATCAGTTCTATTTTTCGAGGGTTGGGCGACAGCAAAAGCCCGATGTGCTTTATTGCCACAGCCTGTGCTGCTAACATCGCTTTAGACTATCTTTTTATGGGTGTGCTGCACCTTGGGCCTGCGGGCGCAGCCCTTGGTACAACTCTCTCTCAGGCAATCAGTGTAGTTGTTTCCCTTACCGTTATTTTGAAACGCAGGAGCATTGTTCTGAAAAAAAGCGACTTCAAGCCTTGCCGTGCGGTCATGGGGAAAATTTTGGGGATCGGCATCCCGATTGCGTTTCAGGACGGCCTGATTCAAGTTGCTTTTATCATTATCACGATTATTGCCAATCAGCGTGGACTGAATGACGCAGCGGCAGTCGGGATTGTGGAGAAAGTGATCAGTTTTCTCTTTTTGGTCCCCTCCTCTATGCTGTCTACCGTTTCTGCCTTGGGAGCGCAAAATATCGGTGCGGGCAAACCAGAGCGGGCCATTCAAACGCTGCGCTATGCGGTGATGCTCGCCGCAGGCTTTGGCGTGCTTGCTTCTATCGCGATCCAGTTTACAGCGGAAGGCATCGTTTCGCTGTTCACTGATCCCAGCACTGCGGACGGAGCGGCGGTGGTCCGTTTCGGCGGCCAGTATCTGCGCGGTTACATTTTTGACTGTATTTTTGCTGGTATTCATTTTAGTTTTAGCGGCTTTTTTTGCGCATGCAGGAAATCCGGCCTGTCGTTTTTACACAATATTCTCGCCATTGTATTGATGCGTGTGCCTGGCGTTTATGTGACCTCAAAATTATTCCCGGCAACGCTTCTCCCGATGGGACTGGCTACCGCGGCAGGCTCACTGCTGTCGGTCGTGATCTGCCTAATCGCCTTTGGAGTCATACGGCGCAAATCAACGCTTGTTCTGGTGGAGGAGTAAGATATGGATCGGAAAAATCTCTTCCCAATAGGTGAAGTGTCAAAATTGTTTCATATCAGTGTTAGTAGTTTGCGGCACTATGAACATATCGGTTTGCTTACACCAGAATACATTTCCCCAGATTCTGGCTATCGTTACTATGGCACCGAACAATTTGAAGTACTCAACACAATCAGGTATTTGCGGGCATTGGATATGCCTTTGGCCGAGATTGAGGACTTTCTCAAAAACAAGGATATCAGCCGTATTGAGGAAAAGTTGTTACAGCAAAAGCATGCAGTCCTGAAAAAGCAACAAGAATTACAACGTATAGAACAAAAGATTAACCACCGCTTAAATTGGCTGCGAGACGCACAAAGTGTGCCTTTGGATACCGTTTCCTTAATAGAGCTTCCGTCCTGTCGCATTGTTTGGGTAGACGCTCCACTGAAAGTAGATGGCTCTCTTGATATGGAAGTGCCGATTAGAAAGCTGGATCAATCTGATGCCGAAGCCGTTGTCTTTCTTGGAAAGGTCGGACTTGGCATTTCCGCGGAACATTTGCAGCAATCAAAAGTAAATCGTTATGACAGCATTTTTCTAATACTGGATCAAGAGGACATTTATACAGGTGAAACCATTACTCTTCCCAAAACACTTTGTGTACGGCTGCGTTTTCGAGGCAGTCATATAGAAGCTCCAGCGCACTATGAAAAGCTCCTTGACTACATCGCAAAAGAACAGATACAGATTGTTGGTTTTTCGCGAGAAATCACGCTCATAGACTATGGCATTACTAATGACAGTGAAAAATTTGTGACTGAAATATGTATTCCGGTCAAGTGCAGATAAGAAGGGCATAAAGTGAGATAAAGTAACACAAAAAACGACAGACAGCCGCCACAATTCCGTAATGATTGATGCTTGACAGTCTCCTGAAAGAACGCTATAATAACGCGCGTAAAATTTGAGTGGACTTTTCCGGATTCGGTCATCTTTTTGCCACACAGCTATCTTGTGATAGTTGTGTGGCTTTTTTGTTGCCTGTATCTCGGAAGTATTAGCAGAATGGAGGACTATATCTGTATGGAAAAAAATTTTTTGCCTCTTATCAAGACGCGCCGTAGTGTACGGGCTTATAAATCGGAACCTGTCCCTTCCAAGGCTTTGGACGCTGTACTGGAAGCAGGGACTTACGCTCCTACCGGCGGAGGACATCAATCTCCAACCATCATTGCAATTACAGACCCCAAATATAGGCGGGAGATTGCAAAACTAAACGCAGAAGTGATGGGGAGCAACACAGACCCTTATTATGGCGCACCTGTCGTGATCCTGGTTTTGGCAGATGGCTCCGCAAGTACCTTTGTGGAGGACGGAAGCTGCGTCCTCGAAAACATGATGCTCGCCGCCCATGCCCTTGGGCTGGGAACTGTATGGGTACATCGGGAACGTGAGATTTTTGACAGTGAAAGTGGCAAGGCTCTCCTGCGGGAGTGGAAGCTGCCGGAAACCTTGCGTGGCGTCGGGGCGATTGCATTGGGGTATCCAGCCCAGGAAGCCACTCAGCCCGCAGCACGCAAACAAAACTATATCGTTCGGATTTAATGATCCTGCTGTCCGGCGCAATTTTTTGCGCCGGACACTTTGTGGAGAGGAGGGAAAGTATGCAGACCAATAATAAAATGGCGGTCGCTCCTGTTGGAAAACTCATCTGGCAAATGTCGATACCGCCGCTGATTTCCATGTTTCTGCAATATTCCTATAATCTGATAGACAGCGCGTTTGTAGCGCGGCTGAGTGAAAATGCTTTGACGGCGGTTTCCCTGTCGTTTCCCATTACAACACTGATGAATGCGGCGTCTATCTGGATCGGTGTCGGCGTGAATGTGCTGATAGCAGGATATCTTGGACAGAAAAAGCAGGATGAGGCAAATGCAACCGTCACACATGGATTGTTACTGGCCTTTGGAATTGGTGCTTTTCTCAATCTTCTGGCATTACTGATTATGAAACCCTATTTTCGGGCATTCACCAATAATGAAGAAATTTATCAGTTGAGTATGGCCTATATGAGCGTATGTTCGTTCATGCAAATTCCCAATATGGCGCATATCGCAATCCAGAAGATGATACAGGCTACTGGGAACATGATTGCTCCTATGTGGTTCCAGATTGCAGGAGTGGTCGTTAATTTTGTATTTGACCCACTCCTAATTTTTGGTATTGGTGTTTTTCCAGCTATGGGAATCCGTGGCGCTGCGGTGGCTACTGTTGCGGGCTATTCATTATCCATGATTTTGGCATTTGCCTTGCTGCTGGGCAAAAAGCAGAAAGTGCGGATAAAGATCAAAGGCTTTCATTTGCAAAAGCAGATGATCCGCCGTATTTTTGCCCTTGGACTGCCGTCTTTTATTATGAATGCCCTTAGTTCTTTTATGGTGACTTTTGTAAACTTTTTTCTGGTCGCCTATTCCGATACGGCGATCGCTTTCTTCGGTGCGTATTTTAAGGTGCAGCAGTTGATTGTCATGACGGTCAACGGGCTGATCCAGGGCTGTCTTCCTATTATGCGGTTTAACTACGGTGCGGGAAACAGAGATAGGCTGCACTCTGCTTTCCGCTACGGAACCGCTTTGGTCACTGGTATGATGATACTGGGGACATTGGCCGTCATCCTTTTTCCAGCACAGATTTTGGGATTATTTACGGCGTCGGAAGCCATGCGCTCCTTTGGGATATCCGCTATGCGGATTATGGCGGCAAGCTATCTGTTTTGCGGTCTCTCTACTATGATTTCCACCTATTTTCAGGCTACGGAAAAAGTAGGTTCCAGCATGGCAATCCAATTATGCAGGCAGATGCTTTTCCTTGTTCCCGCCTTATGGTGTCTGGACAAATTGTTCCATCTGAACGGAATCTGGCTTGCATTTCCGGTTGCCGAAACTGCCACTTTGCTCGTTGCTCTTGTGATGATGGCATGGCATCGCCGCAAAAATATCTCATAACGTGTTCCAGGGAGGAAAAATGATGAACGACACTTTCATGAAAGAAAAACCGGTATTACCGCTGATTTTATCCATGACCCTGCCTATGGTGTTATCCATGCTGGTCAATTCCCTCTACAACATTGTGGACAGTTTTTTCGTCGCGCAGATCAGCGAGGAGGCTATGACGGCATTATCATTGGTTTACCCGGTTCAAAATTTTATCAATGCTGCCGGAATTGGATTTGGCGTTGGGATCAATGCAGTGATCGCCTTCTATCTGGGCGTGGGGGATCACAGAAAAGCGGATCAGGCAGCCACGCAGGGACTTGTGCTTGCCGTGATTCATGGCGTTGTTATGACAGTCTGCTGTATTACAATCATGCCGGTTTTCCTGCGGATGTTCACTTCATCCGAAGCGGTCATTGAACTTGGCGTCCGCTATTCTGTCGTTGCGTTCGCCTTTACACTCATTGTTACCGTCAGCATGGCGTTTGAGAAATTGTTCCAGGCAGTAGGAAACATGAAAACGACCATGATCAGCTTGATGTGCGGGTGTATCACAAACATTGTCTTAGACCCCGTTCTGATTTTTGGCTATGGTCCATTCCCTGAAATGGGAATCGAAGGCGCCGCGCTGGCGACCGGCATCGGACAGGCTCTGACGCTGACGATTTACCTTGTAGTCTATCTTGCGCGGCCAATTCGCGTGCATATCCGCAGGCAGTACATTCTCCCCAGCAAAAAGATGGTAATAAAGCTGTACTCCATCGGCATTCCCGCAACCTTGAATATTGCGCTCCCATCTCTTTTGATTTCGGCGCTCAATGCAATTTTGGCGGCATATTCCGAAGTGTATATTCTGGTTTTGGGAATCTATTACAAATTGCAGACATTCATCTATCTTCCGGCTAATGGCATTGTTCAGGGGATGCGCCCATTGATCGGCTATAACTACGGTGCGGGGGAGAATAAAAGAGTCAGCCAGATTTATAAAATCGTCTTGTGCATGAGCGGTATCATTATGGTGCTTGGAACAGTGATCTGTCTGCTAATCCCCGGCCAGCTTATGGGGCTGTTTACCCACACAGAAGCGACAATCCAGACCGGGAAAACAGCTCTGCGTATCATCGGCGCCGGTTTTATCGTCTCGGCGGTTTCCGTTACATCTTCTGGCGCACTGGAGGGACTTGGAAAAGGCATTCCTTCATTACTGATTTCACTTTGCCGGTATGTTGTGGTTATCATCCCAACTGCGTTTTTTCTCAGCAGGCTTTTCGGAGCGGTTGGCGTCTGGAATGCGTTTTGGATCACGGAAGCGATTACAGCAATCATTTCTATTTGTGTTTACTACAAGGCAATAGCACAAAGCCAGCTGAGCCAGTCAACAGTAAAATGAACGTTGCATTGCGCCGCCGTTGACAGCCCCGTCTGCCTTTGCAGAGATCTTCGTTAAGGAACCCAAGACCCGCGCAGGTGACCGCTATGTGTACTTCTCCGCCGAGATGGAAAGTCTCCTGCGGGAGTACCGGCA
>ERZ506917.810-NODE-810-length-11310-cov-6.841404_pt1 | contig 11310 bp, 7 predicted proteins | sample MGYA00512904_ERZ506917 | MGnify/ENA metagenome assembly ERZ506917 | reverse complement strand
GCATGGGCAATCTCATGGATGGCTGTCTTGATGGTCTGTAACTGGCTCATGCCCTCTTGGATGGCAATGCGGTTGTCGAGCAGATGAAAGTACCCATGCGCGCCGCCCTCGATGTCCTCAAACCCGATGGGCACCGGGGAAGCTTGCTCCAACGCTTTGAAAAAATCTTGATAGTCCTGCACGCTGCCGGACAGTTCATTCACTGCGATAGATGGCAGCGGTTCGCCCTCGGTCTGGCTGACATCGAACACGGAAACCACCTTAAAGGCCGGAATCTGCACCGTTTTTTCTTCCGTCAGCGGCTTGCCGTCCTTGTCCAGAATCGGCTTGCCCTGTTCGTCCAGCTTTTCCATCTTCTGCTTGACCTTGTACGGCGCAGGGGCCAGAATTTTGATGCCTTTTTCGCCTTTCTTTACGGTGCGGTGGAACGTGTCTTTCCACTTGTTGAAGCCGGCCACCAGCTGCCCGCCCTGCATGGCGATCAGCAAGGTGTTGTTGAAGCTGTAATTGTGGAATTTCGCCATCGTGGTGAGGTAGGCTTTGTAGCGGTCACTGTCAAACAATTGCTGAATGCCCGTTTCCAGCCGGTCCGTGATTTCTTTCATGCGCTCTACGCTGTCTTTGCCGTTCAGGATGATGGGAATAACTTTCTGCGGTTCCGTTTCAGGCTGAACAGGCGGCGGGATGTTGGCCGCATCCCGCAGAACTTCCGGCGCGGGAAAGGACAGCACCCGGTATTCCTCCGGCACGGGCTGGCCCTCGTGGACTTTCTGCCACTCGTCCCCGCTTTTGACAAGGTAGCCGTACTGGGTGAACGCACCCTGTTCCTGCTGAGCCACATACCGGCCAAACTGTGCCGTGTCGATGCCGCCTTTCCATTCTTCCGGCATATCCACCATGCCGGAGCGATTCAGGTAGTAATCTCCTAGCTGGGCAGGCCCGCGCACATCCGGCAGATGCACATAATAGTCCACGTTTTCGGGAAAGTCGGTGATTCTCCCGATGCTGGAAAGCTCACTCTGCGGGGCTTGCAGGGCGGCGTTCAGCTCTGCGCGTTCCCCGGTAGAGAGTGTTTCCAGTCGTGATGCCAGAAAGTTCAGTTCGTCCACATTGGATGCCAGCACCATGTTGTAGGGGATGGCAAAACGCTTTTCTTCCTCGGCAAAGTAGCCGGAAATGAAAAGGCCCTGCGGATTATCGGACGAAATGCCGATTTGCCGCAGGGCCGCTTGTACCTGTTCGGTTGTAGTGGGCAGGTCCAGCCAGACGCCATCCCTGCCTTGCTGCTGCCGATTTTGCAGCTGGATGGAAAATAATTCGTTCATTTGGTCACACTCCTTTTTTGCTATCCTACGGATAGAGAGAGCCGGTTATGGCAAAATGAATGCTTCACCTTACCATAACCGGCCCTCGTATTTTTGCCTTACTCTTTGCGCTCTACCCGGTAATTGACGTACTTGCCTCCCGTATCTGCCAGAAGCACCGTTGCATCATAGGTTTTGCCTGTCTTTTCGGAATAGAGGCCCTTGACCTTTGCCTTGCCGTTTTTGAGCAGAGCGGCGGCGATCTTCGGGGTGAACGCCTTTTTGCGCTGCTCAAAGAAGCGGTCATTCTTCCACATCACGAACTGACAGCCACGGTTACCGCAGTAGAAGTTCTTTTTACCCTCATAGACATTTTCTCCGCACCGGGGACACTTGCCGATGATGAGCCGTTCTGACTGGAACAGGTTTTGCTTGTCTGCGCTGATGCAGGAATAGGTCTTGACCAGCTGGCGCACCTGCGCTTCAATTTCGGCCATGAACTCGTCCGGGTCTGCATTGCCCTTGGCAATCTCGGTCAGGCGGTTTTCCCATTCAGCAGTCAGAGCGGGAGAGATCAGGCTTTCCGGCAGAACCACCGCCAGATTGATGCCGTCCTTGGTGGGGACAAGCTGTTTGCCCTTGCGCTGCACAAAGCCCATTTGCACCAGCTTTTCCAGAATCGCGGCACGGGTGGCGGGCGTACCCAGCCCCTTGCGTTCTGCGTTTTCCGGCATATCCTCGGCTCCGGCCCGCTCCATTGCTGACAGGAGCGTATCTTCGGTGTAGGCTTTCGGCGGGGACGTGAAGTGTTCCGATACGGTAGAAGTTACGCGGAAACTCTGCCTCTCGGCCAGTTCTGGCAGGGTGTTCAGGCTTTCCGCTTCTTCTTCGCCGTCTGCTTTCATGGTGGAGCGGAACCGTTGGTCGATCTCTTTCCAGCCGGGGACAAGCACGGTCTTTCCCTTGGCGGTGAACTCGTTCCCGGCGCAGGAAAACACAGCAGTCACAGTTTCGTACTCATGGGGCGCGGCTATCGCGCAGAGCAGTTTGGAGCAGACAAGGTTCATCAGCTTGCATTCGCTTTCCGCAAGGCCGGTGAACCCCTGCTTTACAAATTCGGACGTGGGGATGATGGCGTGGTGGTCCGATACCTTTTTGCTGTTCAGTACCCGGCCCACTTCCGCAGTCAGCGCAAGTCCTTGGGCAAAGGGCAGCAGCCCCAGCAGATCAGACACAAGATGTTGTGCTGTCTGGCCCATGTCCTCGGTCAGATATTGGCTGTCCGTGCGGGGATAGGTCAGCAGTTTCTTTTCGTAAAGCTGCTGGGCATAGTCAAGGGTCTGCTTTGCCGTGAAACCGAACAGGCGGTTTGCCTCCCGCTGCAAGGTGGTCAGGTCATAGAGCTTGGGCGGCTGTTCTGTCTTTTTCTCCCGTTTGACAGAAGTACAAACGGTAGTTGTGCCTGTGCATTTTTCTTTGAGAGAATTTGCGGTTTCTGCATCCGCACGCCCACTGTCTGCTTTCAGGCTGCCGGAATGGATGCCGACCGTGTAATACTTTTCTTTCTGGAAGCGCAGGATTTTTGCATCCCGGTCCACCAGCATTTTCAGCGTCGGGGTCTGCACCCGGCCTACCGTCAGGGTTTTGTGATACAGCACCGAAAACAGTCGCGTTGCATTGATGCCCACCAGCCAATCCGCCTTTGCACGGCAGAGGGCCGATTGATACAGAGCATCGTAGTCCGAATCCGGGCGCAGGTTTGCAAAGCCCTCCCGGATAGCGGCATCCTCCATGCTGGAAATCCAGAGCCGCTTCACAGGTTTCGTGCAGCCGGCCATTTGGTAGACGAAACGGAAAATCAGTTCTCCCTCCCGGCCTGCGTCGGTTGCGGCGGTCACACTGTCCACATCCGGGCGGTTGAGCAGGGCACGCAGAACTTCAAACTGCTGTTTCTTTTCGTCCGGGACAATGAACTGCCACGGCTGGGGCAGGATGGGCAAATCTTCATACTTCCACTTGCAGTATTTTTCATCGTACTGGCCCGCTTCCGCAAAGGACACCAGATGCCCGATGCACCAGCTGACCAGATACCCGCCGCCCTGCCAGTAGCCGTTTTGCTTTTCAGTGGCCCCGATCACGGCGGCAATGCTGCGGGCTACGCTGGGCTTTTCGGCAATTACCAGCTGAACGCTCATGTTTCGTCCTCCTGTCCGTTCTCCGAATGAATCTCGATTTCAGCCGGTTCCTCGTCTGCATCCTCGTCCTCGCCAAAATCGTATTCGTCCAGATCATCGTGCCCGGTGGTATCGGCCTTGGGCTTGCGGAACTTGAAATAATAGAGGGCCGCGCCGCCGCCCGCCAGAGCCAGCACCAGCAGGATCATCAGACTGCCCATGTTGGACTTGGGCTTTTCCTGCGGCGTTTCGGTGTCGGTTTTCACCGCTTCCGGGGCCGTGCAGTTGCGCAGGCTCTTTTCACACAAGGGGCAGTTTTCGTTGACGTTTCCGGCCTCACATTTCACCGTGCAGGTGCAGACTTCGGCGGCCTGCGGTTCTTCATCCAGCAGAGCCAGCAAGTCGGCATCATCCACTTGGTTCAGGAAGTGGACAGAGGTTTCTTTGTCCTCGTTGGCGCGGTCAATGAGAATGTAAAAATAATTCCCGGCTTTGGTGGTCACGGTGATAAGCTGCTTGTCGCCGTAAAAATCATCCACCAGTGTTGCGTTGCCTTTGGGCGTGATGGGCACACCCTCCGGCTCCATGCCGCCCGTGGTGGGTTCTTCTTCGATAATCTCCGGCAGAGGTTCCGGGGCTGGGTCAGAGCCGCTTGCAAAAGCGGGCATGGAAAAGGAGCAGAGGCAGAGCAGGATAGCCAGCAGTCCGGCAGCGAAACGGTTCCAGTTGTCAGGTTTCATCGGCGGCATCCTCCTGTTTGTGGTACGGGGTAACGGTGGGCGCGGCGTTCAGCGCACCGCTGCGCAGGAAAGCTGCGAACTCGTCCGGCTTCATGTTCATGCTGCGCACCAGCTGAATGATCTGCAAGTTTTCCTGTTCAGTCTTTGCAGCTTCCAGTTCTTTCAACTGCTGCTGGTATTCAGAGATTTTTTCTTTGAGCCGTTCAATATCGCGCTCAATGCGGGAAAGTCTTTTTGCCATACAAAATCCTTTCTGGCGTCACGGTAAACGCCCATAGCTGTAAAAATGTTCCTGCCAATATTTTGAGTTGAGGTTTGTGTAAGAGATAGGGTCGCCGCAGTGCAGCATGATGGAATTGCCTACATAGATACCGCAATGGCTCACGCCGGGGGTATCGTAGGTTCCCTTGAAAAACACAAGGTCGCCCGGTTTGACCTGCGCCGTCGAAACAGGAGTACAGAGGTTGTAAAGGCCCTGTGCGGTCTGGCGGCCCACGTTCCAGCCGGAGTGATTCAGCACCCACGAAATGTAGCCGCTGCAATCAAAGCTGGTGCTGGGCGAACTGCCGCCCCACACATACGGGTAGCCGATGTACTTCGTGGCTTCCTCCATCATGGCGGCAAACCTATCATCCTTTAGTGCTTCCGGGGGAATATCGTAGTAGGTGGGCTGCTTGATGGTGGACGCATTGGGGTATTGCGCTTTGCCAAACAAATCCGGCCGGTTGCCCAGCGTGCGCATATAGAGCGAATAGGCACTAAGCTGTTCTTCGGTCAGTACTTCCACGGGCAGGTGGGATAAATCCTTGTTCTTCAGCTTGACCGTGCAGATGTAGTATTCATACGGTTCTTGGTAGGTGATAACCTGCGGCACACCATACGGGCCAATAATGACCATCATTTTTGTACGGTAACGTATCTGCATGGTCACGGTCTCGGTCAGGATGTACTGCTTTTCAAAGAGCATTTCAAGTTCGCCCTGCACCTCGGCCAATGTAAAAACGCCATCATGGAGCGCGGACAAAATCGAGATCAGCACATAGGGGTCATGCTCGATTTCGTCCAGATGAAAATGGTATTCATCGTAATTGTGGGTGGCCTCGTAAGTGTCCAGATACCGTTGCAGCTTTTGTTCCAGCTTGGCGTAGGCTTTCTCTGCACCCAGCATATCCTTGTCCTTGGAAAAGTAAGAGGATGCCGTCACGCCGGTTCCAGCGGTGCCCGCCATCACGGTGCAGGACTGCAACCCTGTTATCAGGAGCAGAGCCAGCAGACTGAACACCGCCACGATCAGAATGGTTTTCCAATTCCGGGCCGCAAATTCGGCTACCCGTTCGCCGCCCTCGGCCGCCAGCTTTGTTACCCGGAAACCGTTCTCTGCGGTGGCGGCTGCACCCTGCGCGGCGGCTTGTCCGGCCTGCCGTGCAGCTTTGGCATACTGCTGTTTGATACGCCGTTTCTGCCACATCCGGGAAATGGGGTTGCTGGCCGCCTGTGCAATTTGCGGATTGTCCCGCAAGGATTTCTGGTAAAAGTATTCTGCATTGGCAGACATGAGTTGACGCTCTGCCTTTTCCACGGCCTTGTAGGGCTTCATCTTGTGGTGCCGGATGCCGCTGCGGATGACCTTGGCGGTCTGATGCTCCACCAGTTCTTCACCCTTGTGGCCACCCTCCACACCCACATTTTCGTGTTCGACTTCATGGATTTTTCCGTGAGCGAACAGCAACGCTTCCGATAGCGGGCGGCTGGCCGGGTTTGGTTTCAGGCTGGGCGGGCCTTTGTCCTGCTGCTCAAACCGCAGGGTGGATTTTGCCTTGCCGCTGGCTGCATCGTAGACTTTTCCCTTGACCGGGACACGCTTTTTGGGCAGAGCAGCGCGGGCCGCATCCAGCTTGTCGGCTTTCGCTCCCGCCTTTTGGATATACGGCTGCAACGCCGGGTCTGCCCGTTCTTCCTCGGTCAATTCCAAACGGGCGGCGGAACGGTGCAGGCCATCTTCGCTTTCGGCGGTGGCCGCTGTTTCTGCTGCCTTTTTCGCTTTCTTTTTATTTTTATGCCCGTCCTTGATGTCCTCGGCCCGTTCCAGAATTTTTTCGGCCTTGCCCTCGTCATCCGTGGAGTAGTCCTGTTCCGCTTCCCGACTGGAAACATTCTCCACAGTGCCGTCCGCTTGATTTTCCACCACCAGACCGTCACGGGTCATGGTCTGGGTGACTTTGGCTTTTGCCTGCAATTCTTTCAAAGTTCTTCACCTCCCATCGGACAGCGGCCCGTTTCAATGTCCGCAATGTATTTGAGAATCGGGAACACCTGCGGCGGCGAAACTGCATTGCCCAGCGTTTTCATCCGCTTGCTGCGGTTCGGCACGTCCTCGGTCAGACGCGGGATGTCGGCGGGTTCTTTGGCCCAAAGGGAATGTCCGTCCATTTGCGCGGGAAACCCATCAGCCACTCTACCCAGTCCGGGTTGAGGTAGGGCTTTTCCAGCGTGGTGGGGGTCATGCGGTAGACCACATGGGACAGCCGCGCTGTCCATGCCTTGCCATCCTTGTTCATCTTGCGATAGCTGCCGTTCGCAGAGATTTGGATGTCCAACCCCTTGCCCACATCCCCGGTGTCGCTGGCAAGGGGTGTGGGAAGCAGCGGAGCCGATGATGAATACCCGTTTCCGTTCGTGCCACGCGCCAACGGCAGCAGCAGGTAATACGAAAACCCGAACATCGTAACCTGCCTGCTCCAAGTCAATGAGCGTTTTGTCGAGCCCCATACGGAGGAAGCCAGCAACATTTTCTCCAAGCACCCAACGGGGCTGCAATTCCCGGATGACCCGCAGCATTTCGGGCCACAGGTAGCGTTCATCGTGGAAGCCGCGCTGCCGCCCTGCGGTGGAGAACGGCTGGCACGGGAAGCCACCTGAAATGAGGGTGACGGTGCGAAGTCCTGTTTTTTCAAAGAAAGCCTCCTTTGTTACAGTGGTGATGTCCTGAAAACGGGGCACTTCCGGCCAGTGGCTTGCCAGCACAGCGGCGGGAAATGCCGCCCACTCGCATTGACAGACAGAGGTAAACCCCGCTGCTTCCGCGGCAAGGTCGATGCCGCCGATGCCGGAAAACAAGCTGAAATGTGTTAAGCTCATAGCTCCACCACCTCGCTGAGCCGGGTGGTCATGATCTTATAGAGCTGGGTGTTTTTCGGGATGGGGTTGGAAAACGGAAGCACCACGTTTTCAAAAATCAGCAGTCCTTCGCCCGGTTCCGAATTGTCGATGTACTTCTGCTGGTCTGCGGAGAGGTTCAGCCGTTCCGAAAGGATTTTGCGGTCGCCGGATGCCTGATTCAGCAGCGTGATGAAGTCGCTGTTTTCCAGAATGTTTTCAATCTCCGGGGACGAAAGAAGGTCCTTCACATTCTGGGTGGCGCCCGTGGGCACACCGCCCCATTTGCGGAAGCGTTTCCAAATCTCGGCACTGTACGCGGCGGTCTGTTCTTCTTTCAAGAGCAAATGGAACTCGTCTGCAAAATACCATGTGGCCCGGCCTTGGCTGCGGTTCTGGGTAACACGGCCCCATATCTGGTCTTGGATAATGAGCATCCCCAATTTTTTTAACTGCTTGCCTAACTCTTTGATGTCAAAGGCCACAAGCCGGTTGTGGATGTCCACATTCGTTTTGTGGTTAAAAACGTTCAACGAACCAGACACATACAGGTCGAGTGCCTGCGCTACCCGGTCCGCCTCCGGCAAGTGCTGGTCGAGCAGGGCTTGGTGGAGGTCAGACAAAATCGGCATATTCTCCGGGCAGGGATTCGCCAGATAGGGGCGGTAGATGGCTTTCACGGCACGGTCTATCACGGTGCGTTCAATCGCTTCCAGACCTGTTTTGCCGCCCATGACCAGTTCACAGAACGACAGCACAAAATCCGATTTCAGGGCCAGCGGGCTGTCATCTTCGGAGTAGTTCAGGTTGATGTCCAGAGGATTCACATAGTCCTTGCTGGTGGGCGAAAGTTTGATGACCTGCCCATGCAGCCGCTTGACCAGCGGATAATACTCGGCCTCTGGGTCTGAAATAAAAATATCGTCAGCGGTCGTTAAAAACACACTGACGATTTCAGACTTGCAGCTCATGGATTTGCCGCTGCCGGGCGTGCCCAGCTTTAGGCCGTTGGGACACCGGGCCTGCTTGCGGTCCAGCATGATCATGTTGTGGGATTTTGCGTTGATGCCGTAGTACATGGCCGCGCCGCTCTGGAAAAGCTCCTGCGTTACAAAGGGCACGAACACCGCCACGTTGGAGGTGGTAAGGCTGCGCTGAATCTTTATCTGGTTGATGCCCAGCGGCAGGCTGGACACAAGGCCCTGCTCCTGCTGGTAGTCCAGCCGGACAAGGGAGCAGTTGTACTTCTGCGCCACACCCGCCGCTTGGAACACATCGTTGCCCAGCTTTTGCTTGGTGTCGGCCACATTCAGCACAAGAAAGGTCAGCATGAAAAGCCGTTCGTTCCGGGTCTGCAATTTGTTCAGCAGCTTTTTGGCGTCCTCGCCGTAAGTGGCAAGGTCGCTGGGCAGGATATCCATGTCGTACCCGGAACGGACAGCCTTTTTCTGCTCCTGAATCTTCATGGCGTCAAGGTCTGTGATCTTCCGCTTGATGGTTTTGATGGCCTCGGTCTGGTCGATGGCCTGCACATGGAGATTGACGAGAATGCCGCTTTCCGTTTTGAGGAAGTCGGCCAGCATTTCATCCGAAAGTTCCGGCGCAAGGATTTGTAAAAAGCTCACAGCTCCATATTTGCCGCCCAGTCCAAAAGTCTTGGCCGTGCCGAAGCAGAGGGAGGACGGGGCCACAAAATCCTTAGTGGACAGGCCGGAGGGCGCCAGCCAGTCCCAGTCAAAGCGGAACGGTTCCCCGTCCGGGTGGAAGATGCCGTGCAGCACCTCCAAACGCGCCTGTCCGTCCATGACGTGCGCCACGCAGCCCATGGTCTTGAAATAGCCCAGCAGGTCAAGACCAATGCGGGTCAGCCGCGCCCGTGCAGTTTTTAGATTGTCTGCCTCGATGGTGAAGGTCAGGTACTTGGTTTTGACGATGCCGTTGTTTCCGCTGGCAAGCTGCTTTTGCAGGATGGCGGTGTACTCGGCGCGGATGTCGTCAAAATCATCCCCCTGCGGTGCGATCTCAAAACTTTTTGCGTACTGCACCGGGTCAACCTTGCGATTCAAAAACGAAAGCTGCACATGGATGGAGGCATCCACATAGTTGTACAGGTCGCACAGGTGTTCAAAGATGGCGGTCCTCGTTTCCGGCTGGGCCAGCTGATAGCTGATGTCCTCAAAGGCAATGCACTTGGAGAACGTGCGCCGGTCAATGCGGCACACACCGTCCGGGTAGATGGCCTCATACGGGATGGTGGCCTGTGCCGTGCGGGGCTTGCCGTCACCCTTGTACTTGCGGATAACGGCATCAATTTCTTTTTTCTGGGCGCGGGTGAGCTTTTTGGGCTTTTCGGTTTCGCGGGGTATCGTTTTTCTGGACAATGGCCTTTACCTCCTGTTCCATTTGGTATTGCCGCACAAGAGCGGCGTAAGCATTGTTGGTCTGATAGGGCCTTTCCTTGGGACGGATAAAGCAGCACTGAATCATTTGCTGAATCACCACTTCAAGGGGTTGGCCGTGCCGCTCGAACAGAGCAAACAGCAGCCCCGGCAGCATGGCAAAAATCATCAGCAGGGCCGCTGCACTGTTGGAAAGATAGTTCCGGGCCAAAAAATAAAGCGGTCCGCCCGTTAAAAGCGCACCGCCGAAGCAGACCAGCTGCCGCTTGGTCAGCCCGAATAAGACTTTGGATTTTACATGGGTCAAATCTTTGGGAACGGTCACATACGCCATACGTTTTTCCTTTCTCGGCCTTAGTGGGCACCAAACACCGACTTGCTGATGCTGCCGGTCTTGAACAGACAGAAACAGAGTAGCACGGTGTAGCCCATGCAGCCCCAGATGGCCCCGGCAATGTCCGCTGCACCTGAAATGTTGCGTATCAGCACCGCATAGATGCCCACGACAATCATAATCAGGAACGCTTGGAAGCCTAACGCCAAAAGCGATTTCAAATAGTTCTGCCCGGTGCTGCGCCACTCGCTGCTGCCCATGGTCGCCAGCGGGATAGGCCCCAGTGCGGTCACAACGTAAATCTCAATCATGCGGCCGTAGGTCACAAGGAAGATGCAGATGGACAGGATGTTCATGGTCAGGCCCACCACAAGGGTCTGGAACCACAGGCTGAGCAGACTGCCGATGGTCATGCTTTCTAGCTGAAATTCCAGTCCGGGTATCAGGCGGTCAAAGTGGATGGATGTTTCGCCAATGATAACGCCGGAACTTTGGTTGACAACGCTCTGGGTGGCATCGAACACACCCATAACGATATTCCATGTGTTGCTGACTATGAGGATGGCAAAGGCAGACTTGAAAATCCAGCGGAAGAACATGGAAGTATCGAAGTCGTGCATATTGTTCTTTTCGGTAATCATCTGGATAAGCTCATGGCACATCACAAGGGCAAGGATAGCCGCTGCAATGGGCAGCACTACCGTTTCGGAAAGACTGCGCAGCATATTGAAAATGCCGCTGTTCCATGCCTGTGGGGTAGAACCAACGTCCGAAGCGATTTCGCCCACCTTGGCGTTCACGTTGTCGAACAGGCCGGAGAGGTTGCCCGTGATGCCATCTATCAAAATGCCTTTTATCCATTTCTCGATGATCTCACTAATCAAGCAAAGATACCTCCTTTCCCGCGCCCTCCCACTTTTCTGGGAGAGCGCGGCGTAGGATTTTAGGTGTTAGTTGTTCGGAAAATTGTGGGCAGCGATGCAGGACTTAGCCCAGCAGCCCGGACAGCAGCGGGACAAGGGTCACGCCGATCAGGGCAACGCCGCCGCCCGCGACCAGCTGCTTCACGCCCTGGCTCTTTACTGATGTGCGATAAAGAAGTAATAGAAGTGTAAAAAATTTTGCCGTTCCTATCCGGCACTTGCGCATTGTGTCGGATAGGTCGGGCGGTTATTCGGGCAAGTCCACCTTGCCAACAAAAGA
>ERZ506917.800-NODE-800-length-11387-cov-2.904253_pt1 | contig 11387 bp, 10 predicted proteins | sample MGYA00512904_ERZ506917 | MGnify/ENA metagenome assembly ERZ506917 | reverse complement strand
TGCTTGAAGAACTTCTCTTCGGACATGACCCAGCCGACGGCTGCGGACGGGAAGAATCCCCAGCGGTTTTCGGGGGCGAACTTGTAGGAACCGTCCGCGCGGAATGTAAATTCGACCAGATATTTCTTGTCAAATGCATAGTTGAAACGGCCGGCGTAGCTGGCGATACTCGTTTCGCTGAACGAACCGGTTACGGGGGTTGTGATGCCTTCCCACGTGGTGCCGATCGAAAGATCGACCGGATAGGGGGCGAAATACCCCGCCTTATAGCCGGTCATTGTGTCCGAGTAGGTTTTTTTCTGCTCGTAGAAGAACAGGCCGCCTACGCTGTGACGCCCGAATTCGCGGTTGTAGGTCAGCGTCGGGCGAACGGTGAATCCGTCTCCGAACGACGACGATTTGTTGAAGCTGCTGTTGACATTGACTCCCGATGCATTCACGACTGTGGAATTCATCGTCGTGGGCGAGAATGACATCAGCTGGTACGATTGCAGCATATTGCGGTTGCCCGTATTCGAATAGTCGTATGCAACGTGTACGGCGGCCTTGAGTCCTTCAAGCGCCTTGATGCTGCCGAAATCGTATTCCAATTTGGCGTTTCCCTCGAACTGCCAGCGCTTCGTATCCTGAAAACCGCTCTTGTTGACCGCGGCAATGGGCTGCTGCGTGTATACGCCGCTCATATAACCTTGCGGCAGGTCATTATAGGTCGGAGCGATGATCGGCAACGAGAAGAGCGCCTGCGAGATGGGGTTGAACTCACCCTGCGTGCCAAGAGAGTATCCGGGTGCGTGGGTGTCTTCGCGGAATGCGGCGATATTGACGTTCAGATTGAAATTCTTGGCGATCTTCGTGTCGATGTTGGCGCGCACGTTGAAACGCTGGTAAGAGGTATTGGGCAGGATACCGTCCTGATTCATCATACCGATGCTCGTATAGTATTTTACGCGGTCGGTACCTCCCGTAGCGGAGATGTTGTGCTGGTGTGTGAAACCGTAGTTCTTGAAGAGCAGATCCATCCAGTCCGTTTCACCGTATATCCCTTTTTCCTTCATACCGGCGATCACCTCATCCGTCCACAGCGGATTCAATCCGTCCATCTCGCGAGCCTTGTTGTGCCAGCCGATGTAGTCCTGGGCGTTAAGCATCTCGGGCATGGCGACATTGGTGGTGAAAGTCGCCGAGCCGTCGTATGAAATGGTAGCAGCGCCCTTCGAGCCGGTTTTGGTGGTGATCAGAATAACGCCGTTGGCTCCGCGTACGCCGTAGATGGCCGAGGTGGCGGCATCCTTGAGGATGGAGATCGATTCGATGTCGTTGGGGTTGACCGTATTAATCATACGCTCCACCCCGTCGACGATGCAAAGCGGGCTGGAATTGTTGAACGAGGAGACACCACGGACGAAGATCGTGGTGCCGTCGCTGCCGGGCTGTCCCGAACGCTGAATACTCGTCACTCCCGGCAATTTGCCGGTCATCATGTTCGATACGTTGGTCATCGGGGCCTTCAGCAACTCCTTGCTGGAGACCTGGGACACGGAGCCTACGAGAAACTGTCGTTTCTGTGTGCCGTATCCCACTACGACCACTTCATCCACCAGCGTGGCGTCCTCTTCCAGTTGGACGTTCAGGGTTTTGCGGCCGCGGACGGCCACTTCTGCAGTTTTGTAACCGAGGAAACTGAAGACCAGCACTTCGTCGGAGGACAAGACCTCGATAGCATACTGTCCCTGTGCATCGGTGGTAGTTCCCCGGGTGTTGTCACCTTTTACGATGACCGTAGCACCCGAAATTTCCCCCCCCCTTGCGTCGGTCACTCTTCCGGAGACTGAAAGTCCTTGCGCCTCAGCTACATTGGTGCCTGTGATCGCCATGGAGACCACGGCTAATACGCTGCTCAATAGGCAGCGAATGCCTGAAGGTTTCATTTTGTAAACGTTTCTCATAAAATTAGGGTTGCAATAGGTTTAGATTTTTGTGACGGGAGACGTGCTCCGCTCGAAATGGTTGATTAAGGCATTTTTCGCATAGTTTTATGTTTGGGTTATTGGCATTCGTCGAGTATTTTCCAGCACTGGTACAGACCGCGAGGTACATGGAAACAGCCTTTCCATTTGCCGCCCTTGAGCGGGAGCAGCACCTCGCCGCGGCGGTTCAGATAGCCGAACCATTCGGGGTATTCGGGGTCCTTGAAATGCGACCAGGTGTAGTCGTGCAGCCGGAGGAACCAGTCGAGACACGCCTGCGAACCGGTGAGGCGGTATCCCTTGATCATCGCGATCATCGCTTCGATATGCACCCACCACAGTTTCTGGTCCCATTCGAGCTGCTGCTGCGGGTGTCCGAGCCGGTCCATGAAATAGAACAGGCCGCCGTACTCCTTGTCCCAGCCATATTCAGCCGTGTCGAGCGCGATCTTTACGGCCTTGTCGATCAGCGCCCGGTCGTTGAGCCGCACGCCGAGGTTCATGATGAACCACATAGCTTCGAGCGTGTGGCCGGGATTGATCTGCCGGCCTTCGAACGAGTCGGAGAGCTCGCCGTCCGCTGCGACGTTCTCGACGATCAGCCCCAGCTCCCCGCGGTAGAAGACCTCCATGACCTGGTGGATGCAATCCCGGATCGTCGCGTCGAGCAGCGCGGGGTCGATCATCTGCTCCGCTTCGAGCGCCATGTTGCAGAGGATCATCGGCAGGGCGAAATCCTTCAGGTCGCGCGTGCCCGGGACGGTCTTGCACCACGGTCCCTTGGGGTTGTCGCGTTTTTCGAGAATCCGCGCGAAGGTGCGCTTGGCGATTTCGGCATATTGGTCGCTGCCCGTGGCGAGAGCCGCCTGCGCGAAGGCCATCGTGGCGAACGTGTAGGAAAAAATGTTGTAGGGAGCCACGAGCGGCCGGCCTTCGCGCGTGAGCGAGAAGTACCAGTTGTAATTGCCGTCGTGGCCGTGTTTACGGAGGAACTCCGCCCCCTGTACGGCGCATTCGAGCCATTCGGGACGCTTCTCGACCTGGTTGTAGAGCATCGAAAACAGCCACACCTGCCGTCCCTGCAGCCAGACGAATTTGTCGGTGTCGTAGACGTCGCCCCCGCGGTCGAGGCAGGTGAAGTAGCCGCCGTATCGTTCGTCCTGCGAGTGGGTGAGCCAGAACGGAACCACGTTTTCGAGCAGTTCGTCCCGGTTCAGACACGCCAGTTGTTTGAAATCGATCATGGGAGGTTCTTTATTTTTTGTGTTGGAGATAGTTCATGTATTCCATATAGCGGTTGTAGAGGTGTCCCGCTTGGGTGTAGGACGAATTGGGGCTCATGAAGTGCGAGAATTCGAACGTGGTTCGGCGGAAGCTGGGAGCGCGTGCGCAACGAAAACGAAATCATCATCCCCGGCAGAGGGTCGACGCGGCGTCCCGACCGCGTGATGATCGACGGACGCCGGGTCGTCGTCGTCGACTACAAGTTCGGCCTGCGCGACGCCGAACGCCACCGCCGGCAGATGCGCGAATACCTCCGCCTGCTGGGCGAAATGGATTATGCCCCGGCCGAGGGGTATCTGTGGTATGTGAAACTGGGTAAAATCGAAAAAGTGGAGCCATGAGAAGCATTCTCCGAAGCCTTCCCGCCGCATTCCGCCGCCGGGGCCTCCGCATCGCCGCGACCCTCGTGCTGCGCGCCGTGCTGAACCTGGCGGGACTCGCGGCCCTGCTGCCGGTGCTGACGCTGGTGCTCGACCCCGCGGGATTCGAGGGCGGCGGGCCGCTGGCGACGGTCTACGTCTGGTCGGGCGTCGCCTCGCCGCGCACGTTCGCACTCGCGGTCTGCGGGGCCGTCGTGGGGTTCATCGTCCTCAAATGCGGCGTCAACTTCCTGCTGGCACGCGCCGAACGCCGCTACATCTACGACCTCTACCGCACCCTTTCGCGCCGCCTCTACATCGCCTACCACGACCGGGGTCTGGCCTTCATCAACAATTCGAACTCCTCGGTGCTGGCGCGCAACGTCAACGTCGTCTGCCTGGCATTCGCCGCCGGGGTCCTGCGCCCCGCCGCCGCGATGATCGCCGAGGCGATGCTCTTCGTCCTGCTGTTCGCCTCGCTGGCTCTCTACACGCCCCTCGCGGCGCTGCTCTCCGTCGTGATCTTCCTCCCCGCGGTGTGGCTCTACTACGCGCTGGTCCGCAACCGCATCAACCGTTACGGCGAACAGGAGAACCGCGCCCAGCGCGAGAAGTCGCGCCTCGTGGCCGAGACCTTCCGGGGATACGCCGACATCGAGTTGAGCGACGCCTTCCCGGGGATGCTCCGCGCCTTCGACCGCACGATGGACGAAGTGGTGCGCACCCGCTCGCGCGAGGCCGACATCGGCCAGCTGCCCCAACTCTTCACCGAGATCGGGCTTGCCGTGGGCATGGCCCTGCTGGCGGCCGTGAGCTTCGGCGGCGGGCAGTCGCAGCTGCTGTTCGGCGTCTTCGCCGTGGCGGCCCTGCGGCTGATGCCCTCCGTGCGCGGCATCATGTCGGGCTGGGCCACGATCCGCTACAACCGCTACACCATCCCCATCCTGCGCGAAGCGGCCCTCCACGAGCCGGCCTCCGCGCACCCCGAGGTCCCGACGCGCGAAACGCTGCCCTTCGAGCGCGAAATCTCGGTCCGCAACCTCTCGTTCCGCTTCACCGAAGAGAGCCGGGAACTTTTCCACGGCCTCACGCTGACCATCCGCAAGGGCGAACGCATCGGCATCCGCGGGGCGTCGGGCGCAGGCAAGACCACCCTTTTCAACCTCCTGCTGGGCCTTTACGAACCCACGTCGGGAGAAATCGCCGTCGACGGCACGCCCCTCACCGCCGCAAACCGCCGGGCATGGCAGAACCGCATCGGCTATGTCTCGCAGCGTCTGTTCCTCACCGACGGAACATTCGCGGCCAACGTCGCACCGGGCGTCCCGGACGCCGAAATCGACCGCCGCCGGGTCACCGAAGCCCTCGAAGCGGCCCAGCTGGGCGAATTCATCGCTTCGCTGCCCCTGGGGATCGACACCCCCGTCGGCGAATGCGGCAGCCGCCTCTCGGGCGGACAGCGGCAGCGCATCGGCATCGCACGCGCCCTCTACCGCCGCGCCGACGTGCTTTTCTTCGACGAGGCGACCTCGGCGCTCGACAGCCGCACCGAAGGGGAGATCAACCGTTCGATCGCCGCGATCGCCGCGCGGAATCCGGGCCTTACGCTGCTGGTGATCGCCCACCGCGAAACCTCGCTCGAATACTGCGACCGAATCATAACGCTGGAAAAATAAGATGAAGAATCGGAAGCCGTCCCTTATTCCCATCCGCCAGCTGCGACCCTCTCCCAGCGAGGGAGAGGGCCTACGATTCACCCAGCTCGTACGGCAGAGTATATCCTTGCACCGCCGGCGCGAAAAAAAATGAACGCTAACAACCGCTTTATGAATTATACGATCGCCAATATCCGCGTCTCCCTGCCCGACGCCTGCACGGGAGAGCATTTCACCCGGGCCCTGCGCCCGTTCCTGACACTCGGCGCCGGCCCTGCGGACCTCGCGCTGGAAATCGTCCCCCGGATTCCGGCCGAAGCCGATTACCGCGAACTCGACATCTTCGAGTTTCCCGACGCCGACGCCGACTGCCGTTTCGGGACCGACGCGGCGGGCTACCTGCTCGAAATGACGCCCCGCGACGGCAGCGCCCCGGCCCGCTACCGCATGGCCTACGGCGCGGCGGCGGCCCGTAGCGACATCACCCCCGGACACAATCCCGCGCTGTTCCGGTTCGGGGTCTGGATCCTTTTCAACATCGCGGCGCTGCCCCTCGGAGCCGTGGCCTTCCACTCCTCGGTGATCCGCTACCGCGGCCGGGGAGTGCTGTTCCTCGGCGAATCGGGAACAGGCAAAAGCACCCACACGCGGCTGTGGCGGGAGCATATCCCGGGTGCGGAACTGCTCAACGACGACAGTCCGATCATCCGGGCCACGGACAGCGAAGCCCTCGTCCACGGATCGCCGTGGAGCGGCAAAACGCCCTGCTACCGCAACGAGAGCTGCCCGATAGCCGCCGTCGTACGGCTCTCGCAAGCCCCGCACAACCGCATCCGCCGCCTGCGGCCGATCGAGTCCATCGGAGCGTTGCTCCCCTCCGCACCCCCGGCCTTCGCCCGCGACGAACGGCTTTCGGACGACACCTGCGGCCTGCTCTCCCGGCTGATCGCACAGGTTCCCGTCTACCACCTGGAGTGCCTGCCCGACGCGGCGGCGGCGCAGCTCGCCTGCCGAACGGTTTTCAACGACGCGACGCTATGATCCTGCTCCCCAACCAACTCTTCTTCGCCGAGGTCGAGGCGATGCTCGCCGAAGGCCGCGAGGTTCAGATCCGCATGAAGGGCCACAGCATGCGGCCCCTGCTGCGCAGCGAGCGCGACCAGGTCGTGCTGACGCCCTGCGCCGACCCCGCGCGCCTGCAACCGGGCGACGTGGTGCTGTTCCGCTGCTGCGGCCGCCACATCCTCCACCGCATCGTCCGCCGCGACGGCGAGCGCCTCACACTCGCGGGCGACGGGAATTACCGCATCACGGAACAGTGCACGACACGCGACGTCGCCGGCATCGCTGTCCGGGTCATCCGCGCCTCGGGCCGCGTCGTCAGCTGCGACTCCCCCGGCTGGCAGCTCCGGTCGCGCCTCTGGCTCGCGATCCCGCCTTGGCTGCGGCGGCAGGTGCTGCGCGTGCTCTGGCATTCGGGCTGGAAATGAAAAAGGCAGGGCTTTCGACAGCCCTGCTTTTTTACGACAGCCCACGGAAGAGACCGGGAGAGAAAATCCCCGGACGGGTAACGCCAGAGTGCGTCCCGTCCGGGGATTTCGAGGGATGTGCGGAAATATCCGCCGTGGTTCCTGCGGAGAGCCGCAAATGGCAACAAAAAAAACAGACCGGATCGCTCCGGTCTGTTTTCACATAAATCGGCCTGGACTATTCGCCCAGAGCGAACCGCTTGTAAGCCACGACCGTGGCATCCTTGTCGGCCTTGTGGATGTAGTCGGCGATCGACTCCTTCTCGCCTACCACCGGCTGGGCCAGCAGCGTGTTCTCCTCGAAGAACTTGCGCATCTTGCCTTCGGCGATCTTCTCCAGAATGGCCTCGGGTTTGTTGGCGTTCTTGGGGTCCTGCTTCATGGCCTCCACGGCGATCTTGCGCTCGTGCTCCACAACCTCTGCGGGGCAGTCCGCCTCCGAGATCGAAACGGGAGCCATGGCCGTAGCCTGCATGGTCACGGTGTGTGCGACCTCGGCGGGAATCTCCTTGTTGAAGCCCAGGATCGTACCCAGCTTCTTGTTGAAGTGCACGTAAGCGGCGCAGTAGGGAGCCTCGATGCGGCCGTAGTAAGCCAGCTCGATCTTCTCGCCCGTCTGACCCGATTTCTCGGTCACCATCTCCTCGACGGTGCGGCCCTCTGCGTTTTTCGCAGCCATCAGCGCATCGCGGTCGGCAGCGTCGTTCTTCACGGCGACCTCCAGCATGGCCTCTGCCGAAGCGCTGTATTCGGCATTCTGAGCCACGAAGTCGGTTTCGCACGCCAGGCAGAGGATGTAAGCCTTCTGGCCTACGATCTTCGTAACGACGACACCCTCGGTAGCGGTGCGGTCGGCGCGCTTGGCGACGATGAGCTTACCTTTCTCGCGGATAATGTCCTGAGCGCGGGCAAAATCACCTTCAGCTTCGATGAGGGCCTTCTTGCAGTCCATCATACCGGCGCCGGTCATCTTGCGGAGCTTCATTACATCAGCAGCTTTGATTTCCATAATCTTGTCCTTTCTCTATAAGGTTCGTAAATACAATTATTCTGCCTTTTCCTCGGCGGTCTCGGCTGCTTCAGCAACAACTTCGGCTGCTTCTGCGGGAGCGGCAGCAGGCTCCTCGTAGGGAGTCTCGACAGCGGCGACAACCTCTGCCACGGCAGCCTCCTCGGCATCGATCGCAGCCTTCACGGCCTTCTTGATGCGGGGCTTGCCCTCCTTCTTAACGGTTGCACCCTCGGCGTCAGCCTCCTGTGCCTCCTTCTCCTTTTCGAGCTTGCGCTCCTCGGTGCCCTCGGCGATAGCGGCGCACATGGCTTCGAGAACCACGGCGATCGACTTGGTGGCATCGTCATTTGCAGGGATAACGTAATCAATGTCGGTCGGATCACAACAAGTGTCTACCATTGCAAATACGGGGATGCTGAGGCGTTTGGCCTCCTTCACGGCGTTGGCCTCCTTCTGTACGTCGACGACGAACAGAGCCGCCGGAAGACGCGTCAGGTCGGCGATCGAGCCGAGGTTCTTCTCCAGTTTCGCACGCTGGCGGGAGATCTGGAGTTTTTCGCGCTTGGAGAAATTATCGAACGTGCCGTCGGTCGCCATCTTGTCGATGGTGGACATTTTCTTGACGGCTTTACGTATGGTGGGGAAGTTTGTCAGCATACCGCCGGCCCAACGCTCGGTGACGTAAGGCATACCGACGGCTGCCACCTTTTCGGCAACAATGTCCTTGGCCTGTTTCTTGGTCGCTACGAACAGCACGCGGCGACCGCTCTTGGCGATCTGCTTGATGGCCGCAGCAGCCTCATCGATCTTCAGGACGGTTTTGTGCAGGTCGATGATGTGGATGCCGTTCTTCTCCATGAAGATGTAAGGAGCCATTTTGGGGTTCCATTTGCGCTTCAGGTGACCGAAGTGCGCACCGGCTTCCAATAATGTATTAAAATCTGTACGTGACATTTTAATTCAATTCGTTGATTAATTTTAATTCTCTTTTCTTCAACCCTCCGGGTAGCGGCCTGGCCGGTCCCGGGGAGTTTTCCGCGGCGCGGCAACCAGATAGTAGACTAATTAAAAATTAAGAATTAAAAATGAAAAATTCCCAATATATAAATAAGTATCCATGTGGTTTGAGAACCGTCGCCGTGCGTTGCCGAAATTCCGGTCGTGCGTATTAACGCTTGCTGAACTGGAACTTGCGGCGTGCACCGGGCTGACCGGGCTTCTTACGCTCAACCTCGCGGGAATCGCGCGTGAGGAATCCGGCCTTCTTCAGCACCGGACGCATCTCCGCGTCGATTTCGCACAGTGCGCGTGCGATGCCCAGACGAGCGGCCGAAGCCTGTCCCGTGATACCACCGCCATCGAGGTTGATGACGATGTCGTAATTCTCCGCCGTGTTGGTGGCCAGCAGGGGCTGCTTCACCTGGTACTGGAGAATTTCGAGCGGGAAGTAAACTTCAAGCGCTTTGCGGTTGATTGTAATCTGACCCTTGCCCGGCTTCACGTATACGCGAGCCACAGCGGCCTTACGACGACCTACGGTGTTTACAACTTCCATAACTCTTACTTAATCTCGTTTAATTTAATAGTCTTCGGGTTCTGTGCGGCGTGAGGATGCTCTGCGCCGGCATAGACCTTCAGGTTCGACAGCAGCTTGTCGCCCAGACGGGTCTTGGGCAGCATGCCTTTGACGGCCTTCTCGATGAGGAAGGTCGGTTTCTTTGCCAGATAGTCGGCAGGCGTAGCGAAACGCTGGCCGCCGGGGTATCCGGTGTGACGCGTGTAGACCTTGTCGGTCATTTTGTTGCCCGTGAGCTTCACCTTCTCCGCGTTGATGACGATGACGTAGTCGCCGCAATCGACGTGGGGCGTGTAGCTGGGCTTGTTCTTGCCTCGGAGGATCTTCGCGACCTGCGATGCAAGACGTCCCAATACCTCGTTCGTAGCGTCGATGACGACCCACTCTTTGGTCACCGTCGAAGCATTGGCCGAGATAGTCTTGTAGCTTAATGAATCCACTTTGTTTACGTTTAATTAATACTTGTTGTTAAAACCGTATAATCTCCAATCCTTTCAACAAATTGTTTTTTGCCAGGTGTATTCACAACTTTTGCTAAATTCATATGTACGGTAATACCCGCCAAAGTTAATTGTTCAATCAATTGATTAGGATATTCAATTTCATTTGGTAAAACAATTAACACTTCGTCTACCCATTCTTTACATGCATACATTCCAACTGTTTCATTATTCGTTACAACTGAAACACCATGTACTTGTTTACCAACACAATCATCATCTAATAATGCAACACCTACAATGTCATAACGAGAAAAATTACTCTTCTCTACATTGTCTATTACACTATCCGCAACACGACTAGAAGTAACTATTAATAGCTTTCTTCTTTTACCAGCATTGACACCCTTCTTTATATAGCCCTTCCATACTTCTCTAAGTATATAAGTCAATACTAGATAAATAATTAAAGTAAGAAATAGTATAAATCTAGAGAATAAAATCCCCTTTTGAACTGTAAATAAATATAGAGTGGCTAATAACCCAACAATAAATACATGCTTTACAGTTTTAACAAACTCAAGATAATAACCTATTTTCAATACATTCTTTAATGTACCAAAAACAAGCAATACCATTAAATCAGCTAATTCTATAATAATTGCCATATTTCTATATAAGAAATCATTATACAAATGAACATTTCCATTTTTAATGAAATATGCCAATAAATATGCTAGCTGCAAACAAACCATATCCAATAAGATAAAGTCGATATGCTTTAACCAACCCTTACTATTTTTTCTATACATAACCCTTACTCCCAAGACATAAAAAAAGCTTATTCAGACTTAAAAAAAACTCCAAATAAACAATAAAATAAAAATTTTAGATACAATTCCCCCTACCCATTCCAAGTTAGAAGATGAACGATTCAATCAAAAATGCGGCAATCCAGCTATTTTTAATATCCTCTAGATGTATCATTTTTAAATTCCTATTAACTTATTTATACCAAAAAAGTTCACAATATAACTATTGCCCATCTATTCTATACTTTTACAGCTTATATGTCAATGTTATCAACAAGTTCAAAATATTATTAAATGTTATACAACAAATCATATTTACCTTATATAAAACATTTAAATTATTTTCCATTAAACCATTATAATTTCCTTTACATAAAGCATTCATTAGCAAAAGATAATCATAGTTTTATAACTATATTAATGTAAACGATTTCATAATAGGGTAGAGGAATAAAATTATCGCCCCTCCCATTGAACCGTACGTACGGGTCTCGTATACGGCTCTACATTTATATCGAAACTATAAAGAATCACAAAATCTCAAGATAGTAAATAAGGGGATTGACCAAACCTGGCCTATCTCCTTTCTTTATGCTTAGAACAGTGGGAGAAAGAAGAAAATTCACAACATTCCCAGTACTTCTCCTATACCATCCAAGTCTAGAGTTAGCACATTTAAATATATCATCAAGCGTGAATTTACATCTACATGCTATATTTATTTTCATAAGATTCTTGTATATAGTCCTTGGT
>ERZ506917.798-NODE-798-length-11402-cov-3.385300_pt1 | contig 11402 bp, 8 predicted proteins | sample MGYA00512904_ERZ506917 | MGnify/ENA metagenome assembly ERZ506917 | reverse complement strand
GCACTGGGCTATACCATGCAGGTGGACGAGGGCAACCACTACCTGATGAACAAGGAGGAGCTGGAGAACAAGATCGCCACCCTCACCGGCGGACGCGCCGCCGAGGAGATCGTGTTCCACTCCATCACCACCGGCGCCTCCAACGACATCGAGCAGGCCACCAAGCTGGCCCGCGCCATGCTCACCCGCTACGGCATGAGCGATGAGTTCGGCATGGTGGCGCTGGAGACGGTGCAGAACCAGTATCTGGGCGGCGACACCTCCCTCGCCTGCGCCGCCGGTACGCAGGAGAAGATCGACCAGCTGGTGGTAGGCCTTGTCCGCCGCCAGCATGAGAAGGCCGTGCAGCTCCTGACCAACGACCGGGAGAAGCTGGATCAGCTTGCCCAGTACCTATACGAAAAGGAGACGATCACCGGCGAGGAGTTTATGAAGATCCTCAACGGCTGACACAGGAAGGAGGGCCTATGGCCCGCATCATAGAGATCACCGATTTTGCCGCGCCGGAGCTGGATGTCTACGCCCGCGCCACAGAAAACCAACTGGTCAACCGCGCCGATCCGACCAACGCCCTGTTCATCGCGGAGAGCCCGCTGGTCATCGGGCGGGCGCTGGACGCAGGCTGTGTGCCGGTGTCGTTCCTCATGGAGCCGCAGCACATCGCCGGCAAGGGTGCGGAGCTTCTGCACCGCTGTGACCCGGACATTCCCGTCTACACCGCGTCGCTGGATGTGCTGACCCAACTCACCGGCTTCCACCTGACACGGGGGATGCTGTGCGCCATGCGGCGGCCTCCCCTGCCCTCCGTGGCGGAGGTATGCGCCGGTGCGCGGCGCATCGCCGTGCTGGAAAACGTGATGAACCCCACCAACGTGGGAGCCATCTTCCGGTGCGCGGCGGCGCTTGGCATGGACGCGGTGCTGCTGACCCGGCAGGGCAGCGACCCGCTGTACCGCCGGGCGTCCCGGGTCAGCATGGGCAACGTGTTTCTGGTGCCGTGGACATATCTGCCGGAGGAGGGCGACTGGACGGAGACGCTGCACACGCTGGGCTTTACCACGGCGGCGATGGCGCTGCGGCAGGATTCCCTGCGGCTGGACGACCCCCGGCTGTTACAGGCGGAAAAGCTGGCGGTGGTGCTTGGCACCGAGGGCGACGGGCTGGCGGACGGCACCATCGCCCAATGCGACCACACGGTGATGATCCCCATGACCCATGGGGTGGACAGCCTGAATGTAGCTGCCGCGGCTGCCGTAGCCTTCTACCAGTTGGGCCTGCAATGCCAATAAGCGAATAAATATCCCCCCGGCTCCGCCGGAGGGATACACTGTATTTACAGGAACTTGTCCAGCTCCCGTTCCACATTGTCCATTTTCTTCACTTGGGGATGTTCCACACGATAGCCGGACTTAATGACCATATCCAGCGTCCGCAGGGCGGTCAGATCGGCCAGCGGGTCCGCCGCGCAGACGATCATATCCGCGCACTTGCCCGGCTGGATGGAGCCGGTCTCGCCGGCAATACCCGCCAGCGCCGCATTGCCCAGCGTGGCGCTGTGCAGCGCAAACGCCGGCGTCACGCCGCAGTACTTCACAAAGTAGCATAGCTCCCGCCACATATCGTAGTGGGTGACGTAGGGGCAGCCGGTATCGGTGCCGAGTCCCACGGGGATGTCGTTTTCCAGACACGCCCGGGCCATGGCGATCACGCCCTCCAGCACCACCTTGCCGTTCTCCTGCTGCTCGTAGGTGGCATGGGAGACGCTGCGGTCAAACAGCGCATAGGGGATGGCAGGGGAGAGGGTAGCCGCCTGAAACGCACCGTGCTCCCTGAGCAGGCGCAGGATCTCCTCATCCGGCTTGGCGCCGTGCTCGATGGAGTCCACGCCGTTCTCCAGCGCCACCCGGACACCCTCCGGGCTTTCCACGTGGGCAGCCACCTTCATGCCCAGCCCGTGGGCTCTGTCGCAGGCGGCCTTCACCAGCGGCGGCTCCATCCGCAGGACGCCCGGCTCGCCCACCACCTCGGCGTCCATCACGCCGCCGGTGATCATCAGCTTGATGAGGTCGGGCTTTTCCGCCGCGATCCGTTCCACGTAGGCCGCTGCCTCCTCCGGCGTCCGTGCCTCATAGGCCAGCGAGCCGGCCATGTGGCCGCCCGGTACGGATACCGCCATATTGGAGGCCACCACCCGGGGGCCGAGGATCTCGCCTGCCGCCGCCTTCTCGCGAATGATGGTATCAAAGTCCGCCACGCCGCCCACGGTACGGACGGTGGTAACGCCGCTGAGCAGCTCCGTTCTGGCGTAGCGCTCGCAGAGCTTGACACCCACCCGGCGCATAAGTCCGTTGGAGGTGATGAGCTTCACCAGCTTCTTCGGGTCGGAGGGCTTCTTCTTCGGCTTGCCGGAGGCCGGCAGGTGTACGTGCAGGTTGATCAGCCCCGGCAGGATGTACCGTCCCGCCAGATCCACCGGCTCATACCCGGCGGGTACAGGGCCGTCGGTGACGGCGGCGATCTTACCGCCCTCCACACAGACGACCTTGCCGGTCTGAGGGATCATGTCCCGCGTCCCGTCCAGCAGGACGCCGTTTATCAGCGCATAGCGCGTCTCGTTCTTATACATCGCAGCACCTCCTGTAAAAAGCGTCAGGCTACCTTAGGATTCCTTGCCGCCGGATACGTTGGCGACGAATACGCAGACCAGGATCACCGCCACGCCCAGCATCTGCCACACGCTGAACGGCTCCTTCAGCAGCACCACGCCCGCCAGCACCGATACCACCGTCGTCACGTTGGAAAACAGCGACGTCTCCGACACGGACAGATGGCTGTTGGCGAAGTTCAGCAGACCGTAGGCCAGCACCGAGGACAAAAGCCCCAGATACAGCACCGCCACCCAGAAGCCGCCGTCGTGCATGGGCCCGGTGATGAGGGGGCTGTGCAGCCCGCCGGCATAGATCAGTCCCACCGGGATGAACACCACCATGCCCACGATGAACATGACGTAGGTCATCTCAAAGGGGGTAAAACGCTTGGCGGCGTTGTGGCTGATGCCGTAGTACAGCGTATCGCTGAGCATGGTCAGCACCAGAAACAGCATACCCAGCGCGGAGACCATCATGGCGCCGCCCACGGAGATCAGCGCCACGCCGCCGATGGCGCCCAGCGCGCACAGCACCTGCTTCAGTGTCACCCGCTCGTGGAGCACCAGCACATCCATGAGGATGCAGCACACCGGCACGGCGGCGATGATGGTACCCGCCACCGCCGAGGAGGTGTACAGGATACCGTAGTTCTCGAAGATGAAATAGGCCACCGGCTGCACGATGCCCAGCAGCACCAGCTTATACACCGGCTTGCCCCGCAGGGAAAAGGCGAACAGCGGCCGCCCCCGGAGCTTACCCACCAGCGCATTGACTAAGATGACCAGCGACATGGCCGCCACCGCCACCGTGAACCGGAAAGCCAGCAGCACTGTGGGCGCCGCCGTGGCCAGCGCCATTTTTGAAAACATAAAGCTCATGCCGAAGATCACGGCGGAGGTCAGTGCCGCCAGCAGTGACAGCGTATGCGTCTTTTTCTGTGTCATGTCCCGATACCTCTTTTTTCTTTGCAGCCGCCTTATGCGGCAGCCGTTCTGCGGCGATTATACCACAAGAAAACACGGAATGATATAGGAAGCTTTTCTTTTCTGCCGTACCGCCCCGGAAAAAGCGACAGCCCCGCGCACTGCGCGGGACTGTCGTGCCGGAGGCTTGGGGGAGGTCCCTCCGGGCAGGATTATGCATAACAGGGAAAAGAAAAGTTTTACTTGTCTGTGACTCTGCTGACGATGCCGACCACCAGAAGAAGACCGGCCAGAGCTGCCAACATAATATTCGGACCCATGCTTCAGCGCCTCCTTTTCTGTTGAATTCTTAACGTCTCTTTAATGTATCTTTACTGTATCATACAATATTCAATTTGTAAAACGCATCATATTCATCAAAATCATGAAAAATACTTTGCACCGCACAACACGGTGTGGTATACTGGCGCAAAGAGAGGAGCGTGGGCGCATGAGCGTGGCAAAATACCAGATCTTTTTGAAAACGGTGGAGCGCGGCAGCTTTACAGCGGCGGCGCGGGAGCTGAGCTTTACCCAGTCCGGCATCAGCCATGCCATCAGCTCGCTGGAGGAGGAGCTGGGCGTGTCCCTGCTCATCCGCAGTCACGGCGGTGTCACCCCCACGGCGGATGGCCGGGCGCTGATGCCCTATTTTGAGAAGATGTGCGCCATGCAGCACCAGCTGGAGCAGCGGGCCGCCGACCTGCGAGGGATGGAAACCGGTCTGGTGAAGGTCGCCACCTTCACCAGCGTGTCGGAAAAGTGGCTGCCCAACATTCTCAAGACATTTCAGGAGCTGTACCCCCGCATCGAATTTGAGCTGCTGCCCTCCAACTTCAACAATGAGATCAGCGACTGGGTACTCAACGGGCAGGCGGACTGCGGCTTTATCAGCCTGCCCGCCCCGGCGGAAAAGTATCTGGACTGCTGGCTTTTGCAGCAGGATCAGTGGAAGGTCATCGTCCCCTGCGGACACCCGCTGGCCGGCGCCGACCCCTTCCCACCGGAGGCACTGGAGAAGTACCCCCTGATTCTGCTGGACGAGGGGGACGACTATGAGATACAGGCCGTGTTCGACACGCTGGGCATCACGCCGAAGATCCAGTACACCGTTCAGCAGGACCAGACCATTCTGGCCATGGTGTCCAACGGGCTGGGCATCAGCATCATGGAGGAGCTGATGCTCTACCGCTGTGCCTACCCGCTGGTGGCCTGTTCTCTGCCCCAGCCCTTCTACCGGAACATCGGCGTCTGTGTCAAGGACAAAAACGCCCTGTCCAACAGTACCCGCGCCTTTATCGACCACACCCGCCGCTGGGTGCTGGCCAACTTCCCCGACGGCTGGAACGCGCCGCCGCCCACCACCCGCTGAAAAAAGCAAGAAAGAAAGACCTGCCGGGCAGGTCTTTCTTTTTTGCGTGTTTTTTATTCGCGGCGCAGCGCCTCGATGGGGTTGAGCTTGGAGGCCTTCACCGCCGGTACGAAGCCGAACACCACGCCGATGCACATGGAGAAGGCCACGGCGATGATGCACGCCGGTACGCTGATGGCCACCGGCGTGCTCATCACATGGGACATCATCTCCGCAAGGCCGATGCCGCAGCCCACGCCCAGTATGCCGCCCATGCTGGTCAGCACCGCCGCCTCCGTCAGGAACTGCCAGCGGATCCGGCTCTGCTGGGCGCCGATGGCGATCTTCAGGCCGATCTCGCGGGTACGCTCCGTCACCGACACCAGCATGATGTTCATCACGCCGATGCCGCCCACCACCAGAGAGATGGCGGCGATCCAGATCAACTGCTTGTTGGAGCTTTCGGACAGGCTTTGCAGCTGGCTGGCCTGCTCCAGCAGGTCCTTGGACTGGTACTTGAACGTGTCGCCGGAGATAACATGACCGTTCAGATACTCCGCCACGTTGTTGCCGGCGGTGGTCATATCGTTGGTAGACGTGGCACGGACCGCCACGGACTGGGGCTCGTCATAGCGATAGACGATGGGCCAGCAGCTATCGGGGATAAACACCGTGCCGGAGGTATTGCCCGTGTACATATAGTAGTCGTTGAGGTTGTTGATCACCGGCTCGGAGGTCACCCGCGGGGAGATCACGCCCACCACGGTGAACGGCTCGCCGGAGATCTCCATGGTGCCGCCGATGGGGTTTTTACCCTGAAACAGGCTCTGCGCCGTCTTGGTGTCGATGAGCGCCACCTTCCGACAGTTGGCAAAGTCCGACGCGCTGAAGCCCCGGCCGTAGTTAACGGCATAGTCCGCCGCGGCCAGATAGTGGCTGTCGATGCCGTACAGGTTGCCGCTGAAGGAGTTGTTGCCCACATACACGCCGTCGGGCCACTGGCGCTGGTGGTACAGCGCCACATCCGCCACGCTGTCCAGCTTGCTCATTTCGTCGCGCATCTCCTCGGTGATGACGCTGACGCCCTGGGGCAGCGCCATATAGCCCAGCTCCACCTGATTGCCGTCCTGCGTCAGCTGGACACGCACCACGTTGTTGCCCGCGCCGATCAGGTTCTCCTTGATCTGCTCGTTGGTACCCTGAATGGTGGACACGATGGTGATGATGGCGGCAATGCCGATGATGATGCCCAGCATGGTCAGGAACGACCGCATCTTGTGGCTCCAAACGCCCTGAAAGGCGAGATTGATATTTTCTAACATACCTTCGCCCTCCTTACATACCGCCGTACAGCTGATCCACCGTGGCCTCCACCGTGGCTGCGCCGGGCTTCACGTCGCGGCCATAGGGGAACGCCACCAAGTCCTCCACCGCCAGGCCGCCGCGGATCTGGGTGTAGCTGCCCCACAGGTCGCGGCCCGTCTGGATCCAGCGCTGCTCCAGCTTGCCGTCCTCACCCCGCGCCAGCACATAGCTCTTGCCGTTTTCGGTGCGGATGAACATGGTTTGCAGGTACAGGCTGCTGCCGCTGGTGTCCACGGTCTTCTGATAGGACATATCCACATAGTCGCCGGCCTGCAGGTTGGCGTCCTCGGACACAAATACCTTAAAGGGGTAGTAGGACACGTTGCTGTTGGAGTCTCCGCCCCAGGAGCTTCCGTTGTCCGTGGGGAAATCGCTGATCTCCACGATCTTGCCCTCACAGCTTGCGCCGGTCATCCAGCTGCTGATCTGCACCGTGTCGCCGATCTTGACGGTACCCAGATCCAGCTCGCCGATGGAGCCGGTAACGTAGTAACCGCCGCCGCCGGAGACCTCCACCACAGGCTCGCTGTTGTTGAAGGCCTCCTTCGCGTCCCGCACGACCTTCACGACGCCGTCGATCTCGCTGTACACGTTGCCGTCGCCCATTTCCTTTTTCTTCTTATCCAGCTCAATCTGCGCCTGTCTGACAGCGCGCTGGGTGGAATAGACCTCTTTCTCCGTACTGGCGATCAGCGCCTTCAGCTCCTCCTTGGTGAGGGAGTTATCCAGCAGCTCCTTGATCTTGTCCAGTTTCTCTCTGGCCTCCTTGATCTCCGTGGTGTTCTCCGTGGAGTAGGCGTCCTCGTAGGGCGGCAGATCGCTGAGCATCTTCAGCTTTACCGGCGCGGCGGTATCGTCCGCCACGAGGTACACGCCGTAGCAGGTGACGGCGCCGTTTTTCACGTTGCCCGCCTTCTCCACCAGCACCACATACGCACTGGCGCGGTTCTCGAGGATCTTCGTGCGGATGCACTCGTCCGTCAGATAGTACTCCTTCTTGCCGCTGTCCACCAACATCTGATAATACAGGGGTGTTTCCTTCGTTTTGCCGTCGCTGCCCTTAACAGGAAGCAGCCCCTCCTTCACCGGTTCATAGCGGCCCGCCTCCTTGTCCTGCGCCTGGATCAGCGCCTCCAGCTTGGCGTACTGGGTGTCGTATTCGATCTGCAGCTTTTCCTTGTCCTCCGCTATTCTGTACAGCTCCAGATTTTGCTTGGCGGCCTTGGCGTTGAGCTGTGCCGTGTCCAGATTGATCTCCGCTTGCTCCACCTGCGCCTGAGACAGGGAGGAATCGTAAGCCAGCAGCTTATCGCCCTTTTTGACGTTCTGCCCCTCCTTGACATAGATCGCACTGACCTCCTGCGTCTCGGAAATGTAGAGCTTCTGCAATTTATCCGTGTTCACGGTGCCGCTGGTGTTGGCGGTGTCGCCCCAATAGTCGGTCATGGCGACATCGGACACCCGATACACGTTGACGTCGCCCCGCTGGGCATTCCGCGCCAGTGTCAGACCGCCCCAGACGGCGGCGCATACCGCCACGGTAATGCCCGCGATCAGCAGCGTCTTTTTCAGGGTTTTATTCATGGAACGCACCTCCTGACAGCACACCGTCGCGGATGTTCATAATGGTGTGGGCATGCTGTGCGATGCCCTGATCGTGGGTGATCATAATGATGGTGGAGCCACTGTCATGGAGCTGCTGGAACAGCTCCATCACCGCCGCGCCGCTGGCGGAGTCCAACGCGCCGGTGGGCTCGTCAGCCAGCAACAGCTGGGGCTTTCCCACGATGGCGCGGGCAATGGCCACACGCTGGCACTGGCCGCCGGAGAGCTGGTCAGGCCGGTGGTCCACACGGTCGGCAAGCCCCACCGTCTCCAGCGCTTCCCGGGCGCGCTCCAGCCGCTCGGCCTTCTTCACGCCGCCGTACAGCAGGGGCAGCGCCACGTTTTCCAGCGCCGTCAGCTTGGGCAGCAGGTTGAAGGACTGGAACACGAAGCCCAGCTCCTTGTTCCGCACCTCCGCCAGCTGCTTGTTGTTGCAGGTGGTCACGTCCCGTCCGCCCAGCAGATAGCTGCCGCTGGTGGGCACGTCCAGACACCCGATCAGGTTCATCAGCGTGGTCTTGCCGCTGCCGGAGGGACCCATGATAGCCAGGTATTCCCCCTCCTCCACGTCAAGGTTCACGTTTTTCAGGATATGTGCCACGGACTTTCCCATGGGGTAGTCCTTGCATATATCGCGCATTTCCAAAATCATGCTCAGCCCTCCATCGGCGGAATGACCGCTGACGCGGAGGCGTCCGCGCCGCCGGGCAGCACGGACACCGTGCTGTTGCTGACGGTGCCGCCCTCGTCGGTCACAACGCCGTCCTCGGCGGGCATATCGCCGCCGTCCATGCCGTCCATCGGCACGTTCTCGTCGATCTTGTCGCCGTCGCCGCCCTCGGGATAGACCTTGCCGCCGCTGGCGCCGGGGTCAAAGGTGCCCTCGTCATAGGTGATGCACGTCATGCCTGCCTTCAGGCTCTCGTCCGGGAAGGCGATGTAGTCCTCCGCCGTCAGGCCGTCCGTCACGGCGTAGGTATCCAGCTCGCCGTTGTATTCGCCCAGCGTTACGCTGCGCTTCTCCAGCTTGCCGTTGCTGCCCTGCGCCCACACCCACGGAGAGGCGTCGGCATCGTTGATAAAGCCGGCCGGAAGCTGGATGCCGGTGGGGCTGTCGCTCTGGCCCAGATCCGGCTCGATGTACACATGCTGGCCCAGCAGCAGTCCGTCGCTGCTGTCCAGCTCCACATAGAACGGATATTTGCTGGAGGTACCGGTGTCGCTGGAGCCGCCGTCATAGTAATTGCTGCCGCTGCTCTGCGCCGGGTTGTTCCAGTCGATGCTGGCGATGGTGCCGCCCCAGGTCTGATTGCCGGTGCGGGCGCGGATGACCACCTTGGCGCCCTCGTTCAGCACCGACGCATTGCTCTCATTCACGTAACCCTTGACCCGGAAGCCGCCGGTCTGGACGATGGAGATCAGCGGCAGGGCGTTGCCCCGGTCGTCGGTGCCGCCGTTGGGATTGACGCTCTTGACCTCGCCCTCCACCTCCGCCTTGACAGAGCTGTTCTTCATGTTTTTCTGTATCTTCTCGATATCCCGGCCCTTATCCGTGATGCTGCGGTTGGTGGTGCGGATATCCAGATTGAGCTGGCGGATCTGACCAAGGGTCTTGTTTCTCTCGATATCGTCCACGATCTCATTCAACGCAGCCTCGGCCTGCTTCTTCTCTTCCTCCTTGTCGGCAAGCGTTGCCTTCAGATCTTCCAGCGCTATCTGCGCCTCCTCCAGACTGATCTCAAGCTGGCTCATGTCATAGGTAAACAGCACGTCGCCCACCTTGACGGCGTCGCCCACTTTAACCTTGATCTCCCCGATGGTCAGGGAGTCGTCCTTTTTGATATTTGTCTCGCCCATTGCGCTGACCACGCCTGCGAACCGGTCTGTCAGGCCGGCGGTGCCAAGCCCGCAGATCATGGAGACGGACTGGACGGATGCCTCTCCGTTGCTCTCGCCGCAGCCGGCCGCTACGCCCAGCAGCATGACCAGCGCCAGAATGAATGCAGCTTTCTTCATCTTTTTATATCTCCTTTGCTTTTCCTCTGCGGCACGCCGCAGTATCTCACATACTTTTATGACGGAGCGTCCCGGAAAAATGTTCCGCAAAACAAGGGTGTATCCGCCGAAAAAACGTCGTTTTTATCATACCATGCCCCTTTTCCGCAAATGTGAATAAAATATGAACAAAGGTTTAAGGGCTGTATAAGTTTGCGGGCGGGAAAATGTTGACAGCGCCCGCGCCCATGGCATAAAATATTTGATGAAAACTGCCGCCGCCCGGCGCTTTTCCGGGCGGTGCGCCTCTGACGCAGGAGGGATCGCCATGACGAAAAAACGCATCCGGCAGATGAACGGCGCTCTGCGCCGCCGCCTGACCAGCCGCCCGGCGGCGGACTGGCTCCCCGATGGGGAGTCCTTTGCCCGGGCACTGGAGGCGGAGAACTATATGCAGCGCTTTGCCCCGCTGTTCCACGGGGTACGGCTGCGCTGCGCCGAGGTGCTGGCGCTGTGCCGCCCGGAGCTGGACGCCCTCAGCGGCGGGCAGGAGCCCGCGCGGGGCTGGCTGGCCTACACCTACGATTTCGCCTGCCGCCTGCTGTATCCGGAGGAGGACGCGGACACGTCCTGCGCCGCCGGAGCCGTATTCCTTCTCTCTGTCCTACAGGTACTGTTTGCGGCGGAGGATGAGCTGCTGCCCCGCGACCCGGCATGGACCTTCGACTTCCCCACGGAGGAGGAGCTGTCCGGCTGTGCCTGCGCCGCCAGCCTCGGCCAGATGCTGCGGAGCTGGAAGCGTGAGTACGTCTACGAGCTGATGCGTCTGGGGCTGGAGGCCACACCCTACCGCACGCTGGAGCATATCGCCGGCGTCCACCATGTGGCCATGACCGCCGCCCGCGGCCTGCGCCGGGCCGGTATCCCGCTGGATCTGGCGCTGGTGTCCGGCAGCGCCGCCGGACACGATATCGGAAAATTCGGCTGCCGCCCCGGCGAGCGGGTACCCTACCTGCACTACTACTACACCGACCTGTGGTTCCGCCGCCGCCGCATCACCGATATCGGCCATGTGGCCGCCAACCACTCCGTCTGGGATCTGGAGCCGGACTATCTGTCGGTGGAATCGCTGCTGCTGATCTACGCGGATTTCCGGGTAAAGCAGAGCCGCGATTCCGATGGGCGGGAGATCACCCGCATCTCCTCGCTGGCGGAGGCCTTCGATGTGATCCTATCCAAGCTGGACGGCGTGGACGACGCCAAGCGCCGCCGGTATATGCGGGTCTACGCCCGGCTGCGGGACTTTGAGCAGTTCATGGTCGACCGGGGCGTGGATGTGACGCTGCAAGGGCATGATACACCGCCCCGTCCGGAGAAGCAGACTGCCCTCATGACCGATGATGAGGCCCTCCACGCCCTGACCATGCAATGCGTGGGGCACAATATGGAGCTGATGAGCCGCCTTAGATCGGAAGA
>ERZ506917.776-NODE-776-length-11530-cov-3.464924_pt1 | contig 11530 bp, 10 predicted proteins | sample MGYA00512904_ERZ506917 | MGnify/ENA metagenome assembly ERZ506917 | reverse complement strand
GGTATAGCGGCAGGCGCCGTGCGAAAATCGGGGACTGAGGGTCAGCTGGTAGGTACGAATCAGGAAGATCGCCAGCTTCTTAACGATGTTCTTCATGCGATAACACCCCTAAGGCCGTCAACTGTTTTTCCATATCCGCCAGGACCACCTGCATCTTCACTCTGGTGGTGCGGCTGCGCGCCACGAACACCAGATCCCATCCGGTCACACCGTCCTCCAGCTGTGAAAAGGCGGCACGAATCACCCGGCGGGCGCGATTGCGCTCTACGGCGGTGCCGATTTTCTTGGAGGTGGTAATGCCCACCCGGGTCTCACCTCGGCGATTCTTCATACAATAGGTCACCAGGCTGGCTCCGGCCTTGCTTTTACCACGGTGGTACAGGCGGCGAAAGACCTTATTCTCCTTTATGGCGCTGCTTTTCACAATACGCTCCGTTCGGTCAATTAGTAAGACAGGGACTTGCGACCCTTAGCACGGCGGCGGGCCAGTACCTTTCTGCCGTTCTTGGTGGACATTCTCTTTCTGAAGCCGTGCTCCATCTGTGCGTGCCGCTTCTTAGGCTGGAAAGTTCTTTTCATCTTGCATTCACTCCGTTTCTGAAAATCAAACTGGTCTTGATTTTACTTATGCTCTGCACGGCATAGTGCAGGCGAATTGACTTTTGGCTTGTGGGATAGTGATCCACATTAGCGGTTGATATTATATTATAAAATGCGCCCTGTTGTCAATAAAAATCTGTTACTTCTTGTTTTTATTCTCATAATATATTATAATGTCACTATATGTTGGGGGTAGAACCTATGCACACTACAAGTCCGTGGCGCGCTGTCAGCCGTGTGGCCCTGGTTTTGGGGCTGTTTTTTACAGGCTGCTGCTTTTTAGACAGCTGGCACTCACCGTTCTTTTTCAACTTCCGCTACCAGTGGTTAAAGCTGATCCTCTCTTTTGTGATCCCGGCGGCGGTCACGGTGTGGAACTTTTTGACCGAGCGCTCCCTGCGCTTTGCGGGCACCGCCTGCGCCGTTTTAATGCAGGTGTCGCTGGTGCTGTTCTTTATCGACCGCTATACGGTAAATTTAATTGCCCGACTGGACGACAGCCGCATTATCTACCACTTTCTTTACACCCTCATCAGCGTGTTTACCCTGCTGGCTGCAGGCTGGATTTGCGCCCGGTGCAGCAAGGGGTGTGTGGACTTTGCCCTGTTTTACCGCCGGTTCTCCCTGGGCTATCTGCCTTTGTGCGCGTTTCTTTTTATCCTGCAGTTTTTTCTGCTGCGCACCTTTGGCAATATTTTCGTTACCGCCAACGGCGTACCCTTCCGGGGCGAGATCTACTGCCTGTGGTATTATGCCAAGACCGGTACCCTGTCTTTTTCCACCGCCCTGCACTCGGCAGGGAATGTGCTGTACTTTACCTCCCTGTCCCTGGCCCTTTGCGGCACGGTGCGGCGGCGCCCGGTGCTGTGGGGCACCCTGGTGCCTGTGGCCCTGTCCGTGTTTGTAGAGAGTTTTCAGCTTCTCACCAAAAGCGGGGACGCGGATGTGGACGATATTATCTTAAACACCCTGGGTGCCGTGCTCGGCGTCCTGATTTTTCGGCTGCTGCTGCGGCCCTTACTGCAAAAGGAGACCCGTATATGTTAGGCATTATCGGCGCAATGGATGTGGAGGTCCGCACCATTAAGGACAAGATGACCGGCACCGTCACCACCCGGGCGGCAGGCTGCGACTTCGTGACCGGCGAGCTGGAGGGCGTGATGATCACCGTGGTGCAGTGCGCACCGGGCAAGGTAAATGCCGCCCTGTGCACCCAGCTGCTCATTGACCGTTTCCAAGTGGATCGGGTCATCAATATCGGCGTAGCTTGCTCCCTAAGTGAGCGGGTGGTGATTAAAAATATCGTCATTGCCACCGATGTGTGCCAGTACGATATTGACATTACCGCTTTAGGCGAGCCAAAGGGCTTTATCAATGGCCTGGGCACCATTAAAGTGGCAACGGACCCAACCCTGTCCGATCGGCTGGCGCGCACCGCCATCAACAGCGGCGAGCGTATCCATCGGGGTACGGTAGCCAGCGGCGATACCTTTATCGGCACCGCAGCGCTGAAGTCTGCCATCGCCGGGGAGTTTGACGCCCTGTGCGGCGAGATGGAGGGCGGCGCCGTGGGTCAGGTTTGTGCTGCCAACGGGGTGCCCTTTGCGGTAATGCGCGCCATCAGCGACGGCGGCGACGAAAACGCAGCCATGGATTACCCCACATTCAAAAAAATCGCCGCAGAACTGTCTGCGACGATCTTAACGCGATTTGTGGCGGAGGAGCAAACCCAGGAGAGCCTGTTCTGATCACTCGATCACAAAATTATTCAGGATATATTCTTCTGCCTCGGCAATGATGGTATGCAGCGCCGTCTTTTCCGGCACATCGGAGCCGGTGCGGCTTTTGTCCTCAATAAACACAAAGCGGGCGTCCTGCACCGCCAAGGCGGCGGAGGCCAATTCACGACCCAGATTGTAGTCCAGCTTGAACATCTCTTTGGGCAGAATACCGGCCTTAGCCATCGTCAGCGCGCCTCGGTACAGGCTGAGCATATAGTAATCATAAATATACCGGGCAGCGCCCCCGCGAGAGGCAGCGGCTGCCGTATCCAGCAAAATACGGGTGGCTTGGCTCAGGGTGCTCAGGGGCATATCATCGTCCTCTGCACCCAAACTGGCATACACGGACGGATCCAGTCCGTTGCGGCTGGCAGACACCCCCAGCAGGTAGTCGGTGGTCACGCCGTAGTAGTCGGCGCACTTGACCACAAAGTCCAGCCCGCACTCCCGAATGCCTTTTTCGTAATGGGACAGCAGTGCCTGGCTGATCCCCAAATCGCCGGCGGCTTTTTTTTGGCTGATGCCCCGCTCCCGACGCAGCTGGCTCAGGGTGGCGGCAAACTTGCTGTTTTTCTCCGCCTTGTCGGCTTTACTTTGGCGCATGGCGCGCTTGGCGGCTTTGGCCCGCCCTTTCAGGTCCTTGAACTCTTCTTTGACCTGTTCCAGGTTCTCGTTTTGGATCTCCATTTGTTTATTCACTCCCAAAAATATTACAACGAGTATTATATATCAGCTTATACTCTTTGTAAAGGGCTATTTTATTCTGTCAACAATTTGTAATGTTTCGTCGGCTATCGCCGTTGTTCAGGAGGATTTTGCATTGAAGTCATACACGGTTTATCTTTTTCGACACGGGCTCACCAAAGGCAACCTAAACGCACAGTATATTGGGCAGACGGATTTGCCGCTCACTATGGATAGTATTAACCAACTGCATACCCTGCGGGGCAAGTACCCGTACCCGGAGGTGGACGCCGTGTTTACCTCCCCCTTAAAGCGGTGCAAGGACAGCGCCGCCATCCTCTTTCCGCGTAACAATTTGATTACTATTGAGGATTTTAAGGAATATAACTTCGGCGAGTTTGAGGGCAAGACCGCTGCGGAATTGCAGGACAACCTGGACTTTCGGGACTGGCTGCAAGGGGATATGCAGGCAAGCCCGCCGTACGGCGAGACCAACGCCCAGTTTATGCACCGGGTGTGTGCCGCTTTTGAAAAGGTGATCTCCGGCTGTGTCCAAACCGGCACCCGGCGGATCGCCCTGGTGTGCCACGCCGGGGTCATGATGACCCTGCTCACCTGCTACGGCCTGCCGGAGGCAGCCATGGCCAACTGGCAGACGGACCCGGGCTTTGGCTACAAGCTACACCTGGACCCGGCGCTGTGGATGCGCGCCAATAAAATGCAAGTGGAGGACACCGCCCCCATTCCCATGGCGCAGTTGGAGCAGGTAGAGGACTAAAATTTTGTGACGGCATTTAACAGTGCGATCGGGCATCGCACCCTACAAAATGGAATTTGATAAATAAAAAATGTTGGGATCAAGCGGGCGGATGGTATCCGCCCCTACGGTCCACCGGTTACCAAAACGCCTGCGGTCTTTTATGTTTTTTAACATCTATTTACTCGTAGGGGCGGCAATCTGCCGCCCGCATTTACATAAAATCATTATCAAAAAAGCACCCCCGGGTGGGGTGCTTTTTTACATTTCTTCTGTTTATTCTGCCGTTACAGCAGGTTGCAATAATCGCAGCGGTTCTCCGCCAACTTAATATTGCTCTTGCCGTAGATCTTCATTTGCAGGTCGTAGGCGTCCTGAGGAATATCTGACTTCCACAGCCACAGCCCACCGCCGGAGCGGCTGGGGGTCAACTGAGTGGGACCGATCAGGTAGGTGCCGCCGCGGGCATGATCCGGCGTAGGCACAGAAAAAGTCTGGGTCTCATAATTCATCCAACCGTTAGAGAGCGCGTAGGTAGCCAGGCTCACCAGTTCCTTTTTGCTGTACCCGGTGTACACATAGCCCACCAGGTCGTTGACCACTTTCAGCATCTCGGTGGTGGAAGAGCCTTTCATCTTCTTAAACACCTGAAGCAGCACGGTCTTTTGCCGATCGGCGCGGGCGTTATCCGTGTCAATCTTACGAATACGGCAGTAGGCCAGCGCCTGCTTACCGTCCAGCTTCTGCTTACCCTCGGTGCCCTCGTAGCTCTTCTCGATATACACATTGCCGTAGCGCTTGGGGTGGTTGTTGATCTCGTTGATCTCTCGGTCGGTAATGGTAATGGTCACGCCGTCCAGGCTGTTAATGATCTTGGGGAAGCTGGCAAAGTTCACCACCGCGTAGTTGTCGATCTGGATCTTATAGTAACGCTCCACGGTTTTGATGTATTCCTTCATGCCGCCCATGGAGGCAGCGCCGTTGATCTTGTCGTACTGGCCCTCACCGTTCGCCTCAAAGTACACATACAAATCGCGCAGTACGGAGGTCAGAGTGATCTTGCCGGTGTCGATATTAACGCTGGCGATAATGGCAGAGTCGGCACGAGAGGTGTCGCTGATCTGCTCCTCCCGGGTGTCCTCCCCGATGAGCAAAATGTTCTTTACATGGGTAGAGCTGACCGGATCGCCGTTTTTGTACCAGTTTTTCAAATATTCTTTATAGGTCGTAGCGTCTGCCGCAGACGGCTCCTTGATCTCCGGAAAGTTCTCTTTTAAGAAATCCATACCATGATAGGATGTGTCCGTCTTTTGGTAATCGTCCGCTTCGTCGGTGAACTTACCCAACAGACCGTTTACATAGCACACGGCAAAAACGCCGCCGGCCACAATCAGCACAGCCAGCACAACAATAATGGCAATGGAAATTTTGCCCTTTTTGGTCTTGCGCCAGGGCATAGCGTTCGGATCTTTTTGCTTTTTGCCGCTTTTTTGCTTTTTGCCGCTTTTGCGCTTTTTGTCCGCTGCCGCCGGTGCATTCTCCGCCTTGCCGGAGAGAGAGAACAAATCAATCATCTCGTCCGTGGCTTGGTGGCTCAGGTTCGCCGGCTCCAGCGGGGGCTGGTTTTCCGGCTTTTGGCTCGGCTTGTCCGGGGTCACGGTGCGATCCCGATTTTCGTATGCCGGGGGCGGGGGTTGCAGCTTGCGGCGCACCTGCTGCACCGGCACATCGGCAGTGTCTGCCTTAGGTGCGGCGGGTTTGGGTGCCCGTTTGGCTTCCGGCGCAGGGGCAGCTTTTTGCTGCGGCTCCGCTTTCTCCCGGGGTGCCGGAGTGGGCTGCGGCGCTGCTTTCTGCGGCTGCGGCGCTGCTGTTTTTTTCTCCTTCGGTTCCGGCTTTACAGCGGGCTTTTCCGGACCCAGCAGCTCCTCCACCAGTTTACCGGCGTAGGCTTCTCGATTGGCGTCCGTCTGTACAGGCGCAGCCTTGGGCGCAGGCGCAGCCTTTAAGTTGCTTTCCTGCTCTGCCCGGCGCTGCTTTACCTCGGACAAAATATCGTCAATATTATAGTCTTTTGCCATGAAAAAGATCTCCTCTTTTTGCAGGTAGTTCCGTTGGGATCGACGGCGCAAAAAAACAAAAGCGCCTGTGTGCCCCAAAGCATAGCCACAATTATACTTCATTTTTTATGTCATTACAATAAAAAATTTGTAAAATCTTGTGCTTTGTGAACACACAGACGGTTAAGTGTCTATTATTCTGCGGTTTCCGGGGCAGATGCCGGGGTTTCTGTGCCGTCACCCTCCGGGGTGTCGTCCGTTTTCTCCGGCTCCATGTGCTCCACCACGGACAGGGTAACCACCTTGTCCTCGTCTGTGGTACGCATCACCCTTACGCCCTTGGCCGGGCGCTTAAAGGCAGAAATCTGATCCACAGGGGTGCGAATGACAATGCCTTCCTGGGAGATCATAATAATATCCTGGTCCTCGCGCACCGGGGCGATCATGGCCACCTTGCCGTAGGTCTCGGTATGGTAGTTGATCAGACCCTTGCCGGCACGGGACTGCACCCGGTAGTCGTCAAAGTTGCTCTTGCGGCCGTAGCCGGTCTCGCTGACGGTGAGCAGGCGGGTGTCCTCCAGCGCCACGGCAAAGCCAACCACATAGTCGCCTTCTGCCAGCTGAATGGCGCGCACGCCGCGGGCGGTACGGCCGATCAGGCGGGCGTCGCTCTCCTTAAAGCAAATGCTCATACCATCGTGGGTAGCCACGATCAAATTGCGGTTGCCGTCGGTGATCTCCACCCAGCTCAGTTCATCGCCCTCGTCCAAATTGATGGCGATAATGCCGGTTTTGCGAATATGATCGTATTGGCTGATCTCCGTGCGCTTGATCACACCGTTCTTGGTAACCATGCACAGGTACTGGCGCTCTTCGCTGTCCGGCACCCGCACCATAGCGCTGATCTGCTCCTCATTCTCCAAAGGCAGCAGGTTCACCACATTCATACCCTTGCTGGTACGGGAGGCGGCGGGGATCTCGTATCCCTTCATCTTAAACACCTTGCCCTTGTTGGTAAAGAGCATAATGTAGTCGTGGGTGGAGCAGGTAAACATGGTCTTGGCCACATCTTCCTCTCTGCGGCTCATGCCCATAATGCCCTTGCCGCCGCGGTTCTGTGCCTTATAAGTATCTACCGTCTGGCGCTTCATATACCCCATGGTGGTCAGGGTGAGCATGCAGTCCTCTACCGGGATCAGGTCCTCGTCATCCACATCGCCGGAGGCAGCGGTAATCTCGGTACGCCGTTCGTCGCCGAATTTGTCGCCGATGGCGCGAGCCTCTTCCTTTACGATCTCCAGCACCCGGGTCTCGCTGCTGAGAATGTCTTGATAATCGGCAATCTTGATGTGCAGCTCGCCCAACTCGGTGCGGATCTTTTCAATTTCCAGTCCGGCCAACTGACCCAAACGGAACGCCACAATGGCCGCAGCCTGTGGCTCGTCAAAGTCGTACTTGGCCATCAATTCCTGCTTGGCCTCGGCTTGGCCGCCCTTGCAGCCGCGAATGGTGGCGATGATCTCGTCCACAATATCAATGGCGCGGGCCAGACCCTCTAAGATATGGGCGCGATCCTGGGCTTTCTTCAAATCATAGCGGGTGCGGCGGGTGATGATCTCTTCCTGGAAGGAGATGTAATTTTGCAGCATTTCCTTTAGGGAAAGAATGCGGGGCACGCCGTCTACCAGCGCCAACATAATCACACCGAAGGTTACCTGCATTTGCGTCATCTTATACAGGTTATTGAGCACCACCTGGGCGTTGGCGTCCCGCTTGACGGTAATCTCAATGTGCATACCTTTGCGGGAGGAGAAGTCCTTAATGTCCGCCACGCCCTCGATCTTCTTGTCTCGGGCCAACTCGGCAATGCTGGCGATCAGCGCCGCCTTGCGCACCTGGTAGGGCAGTTCGGTAACCACGATCTTGTAGCGGTCGCCCTTGCTCTCTACGATCTCTGCCCGGGCACGCAGATAGATCTTGCCCCGGCCGGTCTCATAGGCCTGGCGAATGCCCCGAGCGCCCATAATGATACCGGCGGTGGGAAAGTCCGGGCCTTTAATGTGCTGCATCAGCTCCGGCAATCCCACATCCGGGTTGTCGATCAGGCAGCACATACCGTCAATCACTTCCCGCAGGTTGTGGGGCGGAATGTTGGTGGCCATACCTACGGCGATACCGCTGGAGCCGTTCACCAGCAAATTGGGATAGCGGGCCGGCAGCACCTCCGGCTCTTTCAGTCGATCATCGTAGTTGGAGGCAAAATCCACCGTGTCCTTGTCAATATCTTGCAGCATTTTCATGCTGATCTTGCTCATTCGGCTCTCGGTGTATCGGTACGCAGCGGCCGGGTCGCCGTCTACGGTACCAAAGTTGCCGTGACCGTCTACCAGCGTGTAGCGCATGGAGAAGGTTTGGGCCAGTCGCACCATGGCGTCATACACAGAGGCGTCGCCGTGGGGGTGGTAACGACCCAGCACGGCACCTACGGTGTCTGCACACTTTCTGTACGCCCGATCCGGGTACAGGTTGTTCTCAAACATGGTGTAAAGAATACGGCGGTGTACCGGCTTCAGCCCGTCCCGCACATCCGGCAGGGCGCGGCTGACGATCACGCTCATAGAGTAGTCCAAAAAGGCCTTGCGCACCTCTTTGTTAATCTCTACATCTACGATCTTTTGATTGTCATACCGGATCTCATTGTTATCCATTGGCATTCATCTCCTAAATACGGGCCGCAGCCCGGCAGGTTTTACTTGATCAATTTATAATAAGCGGTGTTTTGCAGCATTTCCCGCAGCCGGGGCAGTTCGCTCTCCGGCAGTGCCCGCTTGGGCAGCAGCAGCGTAACGGTGCCGGGAATGGCAAAGGCAAACAGCCGCCCGGTCTCAAATACGGCGCCGAACATGGCCATAGGGTACACAGCGTGAATTTCGCACTGATCCGGCTGGGTGGCAGGCATTACCCACTCCACCTCTGTGCCGGTAATGCGCATTTGCACCGGCGCAGTCAGGGACGGATGTGCCTTGCACAGGCGGGTATACATCCGCCGAGACACAGGTCCGCGGCACAGCAGCAGAACGCCCATGACCAACAGGGGCATACAGACCGCCAGTGCAACGATAGGCTGGTGGGACCGGGCGCTAAAGCCCGCCACCGCACAGCCAAATCCAACAGCTGCAAAAAAGAGAATGGGGATTATGCGGGTCAGCCGCCGACGCAGCGCCGCCATATCGGCAAAATCCATGGCTTCTAAGCAGTAGTTTACTTCAATCATTTTGCACCTCCAAAGGCCGGTGCCTTCTCGTGCAGGGCGCTGAGCAGCGCGTTCAGATCCGCCGGGTCACAGTCTGCTTTTTCAATCACAAACAGCCCCATCCGGTAGCACCCGATGAGAATAATATAATCCTTGGTCTCCTTGGCGTAGGTGATCCCCTGCCAGGGCAGGGTGTACTGCTCAAATTTGCTCCACACCTGCAACGCCTGCTCCTCCAGCCGAAGGGTAAAGGGCTGGGTCAGTGTGGGAGAGTTGCCAAACTCCCGCAGCACGGAACTGCGCCGCACCCAGGGCAGCAGCACAGCCATGGCTGCTACAATACCGCTCAGCGCCGGGAGCATCGCCGTTTCTTCCACATCTTGCAGCAGAAAATACAGCAAAATACCCGCCGCTGCCAGCACCGCACATAGGGCGCAAAACACCCATTGCAGCCGCAGCTGCTGCCGTTGCAGCACCCGCCAACCGGCGTAATACGCCCGTGGCGTCATTTTGAATTCAAATGTGGTCATGGTGTTCTCCTTTGTTTGGGAGAATATATTATTTAATCCCTCAGTCAGCTGCGCTGACAGCTCCCTTTACAAGGGAGCCTCAGATGTTGAAACCGATTTGCCTCCCTTGAAAAGGGAGGTGGCAATGCCGTAGGCATTGACGGAGGGATTTCACCGCCATAGCATCGCTGATGGGATTATGCGGGCGGATAATATCCGCCCCTACGATATGTTAAATATCCAGATTCTGTACATATTTTGCCTTTGATCCGCCAGGGGGCTTTTGCCACAGCACAGTTGGTGCACGCCGCTATCAAACGCTCCACCGGAGCGTTCTCCCGCAGCCCGGCTGCGCCAGCCTGCGGAGCGTCGTTTGAACCCCGCCGGGGTAGGACTTACTTGCAATTAAATGTCCAAATTCTGAACATATTTCGCATTTTTTTCAATGAATTCACGGCGGGGTTCAACATTATCGCCCATTAAAATAGAGAATGTTTCGTCCGCCTGCTGGGCGTCCTCTACGGTCACCCGCAACATAATGCGGAATTCCGGATCCATGGTGGTCTCCCACAGCTGCTCCGGGTCCATCTCACCCAAACCTTTGTATCGCTGAATGTCGCACTGGCCGCCCATTTCTTCAATGAGCCGGTCCCGCTCCTCGTCGCTAAAGGCGTATTTGAATTTTTTGCCCTTTTGCACCTTAAACAGCGGGGGCTGGGCCAGGTAAATGTAGCCGCCCTCAACTAAGGGCTTCATATAGCGGAAGAAGAAGGTCAGCAGCAGGGTACGAATATGCGCGCCGTCCACATCCGCATCGGCCATAATCACGATCTTGTGGTAGCGCAGCTTGGTAATGTCAAAATCCTCGCCGATGCCGGTGCCCAGCGCGGTCACCACAGGCATCAGCTTTTCGTTGCCGTAAACCTTGTCCAGCCGTGCCTTTTCCACATTCAGCATTTTACCCCAAAGGGGCAGAATGGCCTGGTGGGCACGGTCCCGTCCGTCCTTGGCGGAGCCGCCGGCGGAATCACCCTCGACGATGTAAATTTCGCACAGGGAGGGGTCGTTGGAGGAGCAGTCCGCCAGCTTGCCCGGCAGCTTGCTGCTTTCCAGCCCGGTCTTATTACGGGCGTTATCTCTGGCCTTGCGGGCCGCCTCTCTGGCGCGAGAAGCGTCCAGGGACTTGGACAGCAGCGCCTTGGCTACCGCCGGGTTCTCCTCAAAATAGGTCATCAGTTTGTCATACACCAGGGAGCTGACCAGGCCGGTAATGTCCGTATTGCCCAGCTTGCCCTTGGTCTGGCCCTCAAACTGGGCCTCGGTAAGCTTCACGCTGATGACGGCAGTCAGCCCCTCGCGCACATCGTCGCCGGAGAGCTTCTTGTCATTTTCTTTCAGAATATTAAACTTTTTGCCATAGTCGTTAAACACCCGGGTCAGGGCGGTTTTGAACCCGGTCTCGTGGGTACCGCCGTCAATGGTATTTATGTTGTTGGCAAAGGACAGCAGGGTCTCATTGTAGCTGTCCGTATAGCACAGCGCCACCTCTGCACTGCGGTCGTCCTTGGTCGTGGAGATGTGGATCACTTCGTCCTGGATGGGATTTAGTCCCCGGGTGGTATTGATGTACTTTACAAATTCCCGAATACCGCCCTCATAGCAGAATTCCTCGGCTACCGGCTCTTCGCCCCGCTTATCCGTCAGCGTAATGGACAGCCCGGCGTTCAGGAACGCCTGCTCCCGCAGACGGCGGGCCAGTACATCGTACTCGTACTCGGTGGTCTCGGAGAAAATCTCCGGGTCCGCCTGGAAGCGAATGAGGGTGCCGTGCCCCTCTCGATCGGCAATAATATGCAGGTCGTCCACCGGTTTGCCTCGCTCAAAGCGCT
>ERZ506917.764-NODE-764-length-11623-cov-7.494295_pt1 | contig 11623 bp, 7 predicted proteins | sample MGYA00512904_ERZ506917 | MGnify/ENA metagenome assembly ERZ506917 | reverse complement strand
TGGAACATTATAAAAAAAATTAAAATGGTATACAATTTTAGAAATGTTGATGAGAAACAACATTCTTTAATCCGAATAGACAATGAGAAAAAATTATATTGAAAACCCATCATCGCATTACTATATGTTGCGATATTATTATTTATAGAATTCTAGATCTTATATCTGATGATAGAGTAGAACGCCCCCCATATCTTGATGAAATTGATGGAAATTTTTGAATAATCAATTTCATCGTCCGACAGGAACCCACTATTTTTTTTAGGACGAACTAATACTTGAAATAGTTTAGTTAAGTTAAGGGAAGAGGGAAAAACTATGCAGCTTACAAGTACAACGGATTATGCTATCAGAATCATATGTTATCTGGCAGCACAAAGGCAGATGATCTCTACATCAGAATTATCTCAGGAACTAAGTGTTCCATCCAGTTATATTCCAAAAATAACAAAAAAGTTAAAGCAAGCAGGAATCATAAAAGCCTGTGAAGATACAAATGGTGGCTATATGCTGGCAAAACAACCGGAGAATATTTCTCTGATGAAAATTATATCGTGTGTAGAGGAAACAATGGCAATTAATCGTTGTTTGGAAGAAGATCGTTTTTGTTCCAGAAATTTAGAAGATACCTGCAAGATACATAAAATATTGTTGAGTTTGCAGAATACATACAATAATAAATTAGAGAGCGTAAGAGTTTCAGATGTTATCCGCCCTGGAGAAGATGAATATTTTGGACGATTTTATGTTGTATTAAAACTGAACTTGAAGGAAAAAAGCTACGAGTGTGTATATTCACATATCCGTGAAGTGTATGAGAAAGTAAGGAAAACAGAAAGCTATGAAGAGTTCATAAGCCAATATGTAGAAAGATACGTGTATGCTTCTGACAAAAAAATGGTTCATGACTTCTTATCAAGTGAAGGATTAGAAGAAAAGCTGGTTGATGGATGTATGGAAAAAGATCTTCCATATCGCAGAATTACTGGAAAAGATAAGAATGCATATGTTTGGATGGAAGCAAAAAAATATATAGATGCAAATGAGAATACTGCAATTATCACCTTACATAATGAGAAGATTGTCCAGAACACGGTTATAAAGATGGAAAGAGAACTCATAAAAAAAGAACAGGATATGGCAAAGCAGTATTGGGATATGGTATCGCTTTTAACTACTGTATTGAATCATAATCAGATAGTTGAATCAGGGTATCAAGATGATATCAGTTTCTATACGAAACAGGTATATCTTCAATTGCAGAAGAATTATCCGGAATACGGAATTACGGATGAAGAAATTGCTTCAGTAGCCCATTTGGCACCGATTCATGATATTGGAAAGATAAAAGTACCAATTGAAATTTTGAATAAAAATGGAAAGTTGACAGATGAAGAAATGAATGTAGTAAAACAACATCCATTGGTAGGTGCAGCGATGACCCGGAGATTCCCAGAAGGAGTAATAACGGAAAAGCTGAACCAATATAGTTATGAAATATGCAGACATCACCATGAAAGATATGATGGATCAGGATACCCGGATGGTTTAAAAGGAAATGCGATTCCAATGTGTGCGCAGGTCGTTGGGATTGTTGATGCTTATGATGCATTGATCAATGATCGACCATACAAAAGAAAATATGAACATGAAGAAGCGATACGGATGATTTCAAATGGTGAATGCGGAGCGTTTTCCAATCAGCTGATGCAATGCTTTCAGGAGGCAGCAAAGCAGCAAAACTGGTTAAAAAGGCAAAATTAAAGTAACAAATGAAGGCAAAAGATTAGAGGTCCAGATATGAAGAAAAAAAGAAGGATAGAGAACAGAATTATCGCAGTAATACTATGTATGGCTATCTTAGAGTGAAGGCACAGAGCTGAAATACGGATCAGATGCTCAATATATTTTGATGAATGACATCCAGATGAACTTGGAACAGATGTGGTCAGTGCCGGATTCCTTTACCGGGACTATTACTGGAACGAAGGTAGAAGAAAACGAAACACCAACTTTGTATGATAAGGAAACAGATACAATCTATATATACAATCCATATCAGTTAATGGTACTTGCGCAAGAAGAATCTGAAACGGAACCAGTTATGTCATTGGATTATGATGCACCACAGTTTGGTATGGGGCAGATGATTTATCCGGACGGAGAAGATCAAGAGTATCTGACTTATAGTAGATCGGCAACGTCTATAGAGAACAAAAGCACGATAGAGTATGAAACAGAGCAAGGATTGCCAGCACTAATCTATGGCGAACAAGGAGTGAGTTCGTTGCCGATATAGGACATTACAGGAGAACACATAGATACAGATAATGAGTATATGTATTATTATTCGGTTGAGTTTGTAAAATAAGAATAGCAAAAAGAGAGAAGAGGATGCCATGGAATCGTTGATTTGATGATTCCGTGGCATCCTCTTTTGGAGGGGAAACTGGATTTATGATATTGTGGATTTTAGAACTTGTTTCTTATCTTTCGGTACTCTCTTGGGGAATATCCTTTCAGCTTGTGGAAAAGCCGGCTGAAATAAAGCTGATTATCATACCCGACGATTTTAGAAATTTCATTGATGGAATAGGTTGTTGTTTCAAGTAACATCTGGGCATTGTTAATTCGGATTCCCACAATAAACTGCATTGGTGTAGAACCTGTGTATTTTTTGAAGTTTCGGATAAACCAGCTGACACTCATTCCACGTGAGGCAGCATAATCATCTATGCTAATATTCTGGTTATAATTTTCACTGAAAAAGGTAACTGCGTTATCCATCTCGTGATCCAGGTATTCATTTTTCGAGATATGTTCCCTGGTCAGTTCCCGATGAAAGATGATAAGAAGATGACGGAGCAGAAGGACAAGCATTTCCTCATAGTTATCTTGGCAACGCTGAAGCTCGATGATAATACGCTTGAAAATCTGTTCGTATTCCATAGAGGTTCCGACCTGAAATACACGCTCTTTATCCGGGAATCCATATTGCCGTAGGATATTTTTCACATTGTTGCCTGTAAAATGAATCCAGTATACTTCTGTCTTATCTTTTCCATAATATTCATATTTCTGAAGTTCCTTCGGTCTGTACAGTACAATATTACCGGCGGGGACAATCGTTTCGTTATCCACATTGTCAAAATGAAAATGCCCACAACCAGCAGTGATATAGATAATCTGATAATCCAGGCGTCCCCTTGGACGGTAGGTTGGTAACTTTGGATGGCTGGAAAGGCGGTAAGTACCGCAACTTCCTACAACCAGTGGGCGACTTTTGTCTTTGAAATCCATATGGGAGTGGTTTAAATAACCGGTATTCATATACATATGGTAGCACCTCTTTTCCTTTTTTTGTTATTGTATCATTTAGTGCATATTTTGTCTAATCCAATTCATAGACATGTTTTGCAGATTAGGATAAGATATATATAGCAAAACAGAGAAGCGTAAACATAAAAGTAAAAGACAAGGTTTGCTGTGGAAAAACAAAGTGCAAAAAAATGTATATGTATTAAAGGAGAGTTATTTATGATTGTACCACGTTATTATGAGGATTTAAGCGTACTGCATGAAAATACAATGCCAGCCAGAGCCTATTTTATTCCGGCATCCAAAAGAATGGATAACCTGGTGGAGCACAGGGAAGAGTCAGACCGAATGCAGTTATTGAACGGAACTTGGAAGTTCCAGTATTTTAACAGTATCTATGATGTTCAGGAACCCTTCTTTGAGAAAGATTATGATACAGAAAATTTTGATGAGATTCAGGTTCCGAGTGTATGGCAGATGGCAGGATATGACACACATCAGTATACAAACATCAGGTATCCGTTCCCATTTGATCCACCGTATGTACCACAGGATATTCCATGTGGAACATATGCACATACCTTTGTTTATCACAAAGATGAAAATGCACCAAAAGCTTTCTTGAATTTTGAAGGAGTAGACAGTTGCTTTTATGTATGGATCAATGGCTCTTATGTAGGGTATAGCCAGGTTTCTCATATGACCAGTGAGTTTGATATCACCGACCTCCTTCGGGACGGAGAGAACAGCATAGCGGTTCTGGTCATGAAGTGGTGTGATGGTTCCTATTTGGAAGATCAGGACAAATTCCGTATGAGTGGTATTTTCCGGGATGTGTACATTTTGAAACGCCCAAAACAGGCAATCAGTGATTATCATATTAAAACAAGAATTGAGGATATGCTTGCGAAAGTAGAAATTGAAATGAAATTCTACTCTCCGTTAAATGTAAAAATTTCGATTGAAGATAGAAACGGAGCAGTTGTAGCACTAGGAAGTATTGCTGAAGAAGGAACAGCTGTATTAGAAATTGCAAGTCCGGAACTTTGGAATACAGAAAATCCATATCTATATAAACTGATTCTTGAAACAGAGAATGAAGTAATTGTAGATCACATTGCATTAAGAAAGATAGAGATTAAAGACCAGGTCATTTACCTAAATGGACAGAAGATTAAATTCCGTGGTGTCAATCGACATGATTCTGATCCGGTTACTGGATTTACAATCAATCCGGAACAGATTACAACCGATCTTACGTTAATGAAGCAGCATAATTTTAATGCGATCCGTTCCAGCCACTATCCGAACGCACCATTTTTCTATGAAATGTGTGACAAGTATGGATTCATGGTGATAGATGAAGCAGATATTGAAGCTCATGGTCCATTTATGATCTACAGAAAAGAAGACACCGATTACAATCGGTTCAAACGATGGAATGAGATGATTGCAGATGATCCGGCATGGGAAGAGGCAATCGTTGATCGCGTAAAACTCATGGTGGAACGTGACAAAAACCGTTTCTGTATTGTTATGTGGTCAATGGGAAATGAGAGTGCTTATGGCTGCAACTTTGAAAAAGCACTGGAATGGACAAAGAATTTTGATCCAGACCGTATCACACAATATGAGAGTGCAAGATACCGTAATTATGATGAAACATATGATTACAGCAATCTGGATGTGTACAGCCGGATGTATCCGGCGCTTTCCGAAATTCAGGAATATCTGGATAAAGATGGAAGCAAACCCTTCCTTTTGGTAGAGTACTGTCACAGTATGGGAAACGGACCTGGAGATTTTGAAGATTACTTCCAGATGATTCAGGATAATGATAAAATGTGCGGCGGCTTTGTCTGGGAATGGTGTGACCATGCGATTGCTCATGGAACTGCTGAGAATGGAAAGACTATATATGCTTATGGGGGCGACCATGGCGAAGAAATTCATGATGGCAACTTCTGTATGGATGGATTAGTATATCCGGACAGAACGGTACATACAGGACTTTTGGAATACAAGAATGTTTATCGCCCGGCAAGGGTTATTTCCTATGACAAAGAAAGCGGAGAACTGGTGCTTCATAACTACATGGATTTTGATGACTTGAAAGATTATGTGAAGATTAGTTATGAGCTGACACAGGATGGTCTTGTGATCAGCAAAGGCATACTTCCGGAGTTTTCTGTGGCACCACACGGGGAAGGAAAAACAAACCTGAAGATCAATGTTCCAGAGAATGGGAAATGTTATTTAAAACTTATTTACCATCTGAAAAAAGAATTGCCACTGTTGGATGAAGACCATATTCTTGGATTTGATGAAATTGAGGTAAGTAAAGAGGATACAAAATGTAAACTTGCAGAGAAATGGATATCAAAAACAGTAGTGGACTCTGAATTACAGGTAAATGAAAATGATACACAGATTCATATCAAGGGGCGTGAATTTGCTTATACCATAGACAAACGTACTGCACTCTTTACAGAGATGAAATTCGCAGGGCGGGAATACTTGAACCATCCGATGGAATTAAATATTTGGAGAGCTCCAACAGATAACGATATGTACATCAAGTCTGAATGGAAGAAAGCCCATTATGATAAAGCTTATACAAGAGCTTACACGACAGAGGTCGTGCAGGGAAAGCATGGTGTGAAAATTACAAGCCATGCATCCGTTGTGGCAGAGACAGTACAGAAGATTCTTGATGTGACGATCACATGGAAAATAGAAGCTGCTGGAAAGATTGATGCAGATATTGCAGTAACAAAAGACGATGAATTCCCGGATCTTCCGAGATTTGGTGTGAGGATGTTCCTGGATAAAAAACTTTCAGCTGTAAGATACTTTGGAATGGGACCACAGGAAAGTTATTGTGATAAACATCAGGCTGCGAGCCACGGTTTGTATCAGGCAAATGTAGATGATTTGCATGAGGATTATATTCGCCCACAGGAAAATGGAAGCCATTATGATTGTGAATATGTAGAGCTTAACAACAGCCGATATGGAATTGTGGTCTCTGCGGAAAATGCCTTCTCATTCAATGCTTCTTATTATACGCAGGAAGAACTTGAGGAGAAAACGCATAATTATGAACTGACAGAATCAGATAGTGTAGTATTTTGTGTTGACTATGCACTAAATGGCATTGGTTCTAACAGTTGTGGTCCAGTTGTATTGGAGCAGTACCGATTTGATGATGTATTATTCCGGTTCCAGTTTACACTGATACCGTATATAAAGGGATAATAAAGTTTCATGTAACCCGTAAACAAGGAAAGAGAGTCTGATTGTTATGTAAAGTCCGGATATACAGAGCAATCAGACAAAAACAGAGAAAAAACTAGAATTAGACATCATACTCTGTTAGACATCTTGAAATTCTAAGTGCGATGAAGATGAGGAGCAAAGAAATTCGATGGAAGAAAAAAAGTATTTGAAATGGTATAACAAAATTGGATATGGATCAGGCGATATTGCAGGTAATGTAGTCTATGCGTTCCTGACATCTTTTATGATGGTCTATTTGACGGACTCAGTAGGACTTGCTGCAGGTGTCGTAGGTACCCTGATTGCCGTATCAAAACTATTTGATGGTTTTACGGATATATTTTTTGGATCAATGATTGACAAAACACACAGTAAAATGGGAAAAGCGAAACCCTGGATGCTATATGGATATATTGGTTGTGCCATTACGCTGATCTGCTGTTTTGCAGTACCAGTCAGCTTGGGAACAACGGCTAAATATGCATGGTTCTTTATCTCTTACACACTGTTAAATGGTGTGTTTTATACAGCAAACAATATTGCTTATTCAGCACTTACGTCACTGATTACAAAGAACAGCAAAGAGCGTGTGCAGATGGGATCTTACCGTTTTATTTTTGCGTTTTCAACAAGTCTTCTGATTCAGGCAATTACAGTTGGATTTGTAGATAAATGTGGTGGAGATGCTGCAGCATGGAGAACGGTTGCTATTATCTATGCAATCATTGGTCTGGTCGTAAATACGATTTCAGCACTTTCTGTTAAGGAACTTCCTGAGGAAGAACTTAACGAAGGAGAAGTAAAGGATGATAATGAAAAGTACGGAATGGTACAGGCATTCAAGCTTCTTGTTAAAAACAAATATTACATGATGATTTGTGGAACATATATTTTACAGCAGTTATATGGTGCCATGATTGGAGCTGGCATTTATTACATGACATGGGTACTGAAAAATAAGAATTTGTTTGGACAATTTGCATGGGCAGTAAATATTCCACTGATCATTGCCTTAATTTTTACACCAACCTTAGTTGGTAAGTGGAAAGGTATGTATAAACTGAACTTAAGAGGTTATGTCTTAGCAGTCATCGGTAGAGCACTTGTTGTTGTTGCCGGATATATGGGCAGTGTTCCGCTGATGATGGCATTTACAGCTCTTGCAGCCTTAGGTCAGGGACCATGGCAGGGAGATATGAATGCAGTTATCGCATCCTGCTCTGAATACACTTATCTTACACAGGGAAAGAGAATTGACGGAACGATGTACTCTTGTACTTCTCTTGGCGTAAAAATCGGTGGAGGTATTGGAACCGCTGTTGTTGGATGGCTGCTTGAGTTCAGTGGATATATCGGAACAAATGCAACTCAGCCGCAGTCTGCACTTGATATGATGCAGTTTATGTATCTTTGGCTTCCGTTAATCTTTGATGTATTGATTATGTTTGTACTTTCAAGAATGAATGTAGAAGATGCAAATAAAAAACTGAAAGCAGAAAAAGGAATTGCTGCAGATGAAGTAACAGATGCATCAGACATAAATTAGAATTGACAGGAGAAAGCGTTGTCTGGTCGTTGCTCGATGAGACAGTGCTTTTTTCTATATATAAAGTGATAGAACTGTATTTTGAAAATAAAAAAGGACCACTTCATTTTTGTGAAATGGCCTTAAGAAAATATTCAGTTTTCACAAAATAGTCCTTTTAGTATTTATACATGGTAAGGATGCTCAAAATATTCAGTGTAGAATACTAAAAGGTCATTCAGATATTTTTTTAGGTTGCTCATTTGCAATTCCTCCTTTCCTTATTTACAAGTTGATTATAAGATAGGTGTAAAAGGATTGCTTGCCAAATCGAAAGAAGATATAGACAAATGTTGCAAAGGGGAGTATTTCATGCAGTTAAAATATGTTGACACAAAAGAGGAGATCATAGCAATAAATAGGAAGTCAAAACATATTGAACCACATCTTCATAATGCACTGGAGATCGTTTGTGTAACAAGTGGAGCATTAGAACTTGGTGTCGGACAGGAACTATACCATATGGAAAAAGGAGATATAGGCTTTGTATTTCCAGATGTTATTCATCACTATCAGGTACTGACACCCGGTGTAAATAAAGCGACTTATCTGATTGCATCGCCATTTACGATAGCCAAATTTGCAGATATCATGCAATCCATGGCTCCTGAATACCCAATCATCAAAGCGGAAAAGGTTGAACCGGAGGTATATAGGGTTATAAATGCAATTTTAGAGACAGAACAGTCGGATATTACTGTTGCACAGGCATATCTTCAAATTGTGTTGGCACGCTGCATAGGAAAATTAAATTTGGTAGAAAAGAGTAATGTGGGGAGCAACGATCTTATTTACCAGACAGTTTCCTATATATCAGCAAATTTTAAGAAGAAATTTTCGCTGGAAGAGATGGCAAAAGATCTGGGGGTGAGCAAATATGTTTTATCCAGACTCTTTTCCAAAACATTCCATAGAAACTTTAATCAATATCTTAACGATGCAAGGCTGAACTATGCATGCCATCGTTTGGAAAATACGAGTGATTCTATTACAAACATTTGTCTGGATAGTGGATTTGAAAGTCAGAGAACATTTAACCGAGTATTTAAAGAAAGATATAAAATATCACCGAGTGATTATCGGAGTACTTGTGTGAAAGAGATGTTGTCATAACATATAGATTAATAAATTCAATAAAAATCTGATTATCAGTCTGAAATAAGTATCTCTGGGTGTTATTTATAATATGGGGTAGTGGTTAATTATTATGTCATGTATGAATGGGGAAGAAACAAACGGAGAACTGCTTCAGAAAAAGAAGTAGACAAACTGTAAATAAAGAAGTTAAGAGAGGCTGTTACTTTAGAAACTATTTAAAGAAGTAACAGAAGTCGGGGAAGCGTTAGAAAAGATACAAGAAACATAAATCAATATTGTTCGTTCTATTTTCAGTAACACATTTCGCAATGCGAAAAATAAGTTGCTGAACAGTCATTGCCTATATTATAATGAAGCTATAGCACCCTGTTAAATAATACATTTGAGAAAGTTCAATTTTCACGCTTTGTTGAGCCAGATCAATATACATTATTTACGAGGAGTGCTACAGGTACAATAAAAAACGGACAAGAGGCAGACTGATATGGAAAATAAACTGGAACATTTAAAAGAATATCTGAAGGGACTTGGCAGTGTAGCAGTTGCTTTCTCAAGTGGAGTGGATTCTACATTCTTATTAAAAGTAGCTCATGATGTGCTGGGTGATAAGGCGATTGCGATTACGGCTCAATCCTGTTCTTTCCCGAAAAGAGAGCTGAATGAAGCGAAGGCATTCTGCGAGAAAGAGGGGATTCAGCATGTGATCTGCCAGTCTGAGGAATTGGAGATTGAAGGATTTTCAAAGAATCCTCCGAACAGATGTTATTTATGTAAAAAAGAACTGTTTGAGAAGATTGGCGATATTGCAAAAAAGAATGGGATTGAATATATTGCAGAGGGATCAAATATGGATGATAACGGCGATTACAGACCAGGTCTGATCGCCGTAAAAGAACTTGGAGTTAAGAGCCCGCTACGTGAGGCGAAGCTGACGAAAGCGGAGATCAGAGAATACTCAAAGGAACTGGGGCTTCCGACCTGGGACAAACAGTCATTTGCCTGTCTGTCCTCCAGGTTTGTCTATGGAGAGACCATTAGTGAGGAAAAGCTTGGAATGGTTGAGAAAGCAGAGCAGCTTTTACTTGACTATGGATTCCATCAGGTACGTGTCCGTATTCACGGTTCACTTGCAAGAATTGAGATCATGCCGGAGGAATTTCCGAAACTTCTGGAAAAAAATGTCCGAGAGGATATTGCAAAGAAATTTAAGGAGTATGGATTCACTTATGTGACCATGGATATTCTGGGATATCGTATGGGAAGTATGAACGAAACACTTGGCGAAAATGATAAAACGACTGCAGATAGCAGCCTTAAGGGGAAAAACGAATGACAGTAAAAGAGAGAATAGCAGCACTTCGTGCACGCATGAAAGAGACAGGAATTGATGCATATCTGATTCCTACAGATGATTTTCATGGTTCAGAATATGTAGGTGAATATTTCAAATGCAGAAAATATATCACAGGATTTACCGGTTCTGCAGGCACTGCGGTGATCATGCAGGATATGGCAGGATTATGGACGGATGGACGTTATTTTATCCAGGCTGCAGATCAGCTGGAGGGAACAGGAATTACTTTATTTAAAATGGGTGAGCCGGAAGTTCCCACAGTTCATGAATTCTTGAAAAAAAATCTGACACAGGGAATGTGTCTGGGATTTGACGGACGTACTGTCAGCTCAAAAGAGGCATCAGAACTGGAGAAAATGCTGGATGAAAACGGTGTGTCTCTCAGCGTTGATCACGATCTGGCAGGGGATATATGGGAAAACCGCCCGGCACTTTCCTGTGAAACGGTTACAGAGCTGGATATAAAATGGGCAGGAGAATCCAGAGCTGATAAATGCGCAAGAATCCGCAAAGCAATGGAGAAGAAGGGTGCAGATTTATTTGTACTGACTTCTCTGGATGATATTGCCTGGCTGTTAAATATACGTGGGGGAGATATCCACTGTTGTCCGGTGGTTCTTTCTTATCTTGTAATGACAAAAACAGAGATTAGACTTTTTGCAAATGAGAAAGCCTTTCAGACAGACGTACTGGAAGCGCTGGAAAAAGATGGTGTGACCCTTTTTCCCTATGACAGTATCTATGAGTATGTGAAAACATTTAAAAAGGACAAAAAAGTTCTTCTCTGCAAAAAGAAAGTCAACAGTCGTCTGGTTAGCAATATTCCGGCAGACACCCGGATTCTGGATGAAGAAAATCTTACACTTCTTCCCAAGGCAACGAAGAATCCTGTTGAGGTGGAAAATGAACGCATTGCGCATATCAGAGACGGAGTTGCAGTTACAAAGTTCATATACTGGTTAAAGAAGAATGTTGGAAGGATTCCGATC
>ERZ506917.747-NODE-747-length-11753-cov-3.769619_pt1 | contig 11753 bp, 6 predicted proteins | sample MGYA00512904_ERZ506917 | MGnify/ENA metagenome assembly ERZ506917 | reverse complement strand
TCGAGAGGCGCTTGTTCAGCGTGAACGCCATAACAGCGCCGCCGACCATAACTATAGGCGCGCTGATAATAATGCGTATCATCATCAGCACCATGTCCTGTATCTGGCGGATATCGTTCGTCGTTCGGGTTATCAGCGAGGGCGTTCCTATCTTGTCGATATCGCACTGGCTCAGCGACTCGACCTTGACGAATATCGCGCGGCGAAGCGAGAGCCCGAAGCAGGCGGAGACCTTCGACGAATAGTAGCTGCCCGCAACAGCAGCGCCTATCGCTATGGCGGAGAGCGCGGCCATGGCGCCGCCCAAAAGCCGAACGAGACCTATGCGCCCGTCGTCGATGCCGGTGTTTATCATCATAGCCATCATCGCGGGCAAAATGAGCTGCATAAGGTTATTAAACAGCGAGAAAAACAGCGCCGCCACAGTAGCTCCCATATACGGTTTTAAGAATTTAACTATCTTAGTCACTGGCAGGGATACCTCCGTCCGTCACAAAAAAAGGGACATACTTATAGTTTATTTTATCATTTAAATATGAACGGTTCAATAACTTTGGTAAACTTTAGGCGACAAATTGAATATATATTGCACGGACTCAATAAAAAGGGGCGAAAATATGGACTTGTATTCTATGAGCGCCGCAGAAGCGGTTAAAAAGCTCGGCAGCGAGACGGACAGGGGCTTGAGCTCCCGCGAGGCGGAAAAGAGGCTCGACAGGGACGGCGAAAACCTGCTGCGCGGCAAAAAGAAGAAGAGCCTTGCGGCGGAGTTTTTCGAGCAGTTCAAGGACTTCACGGTAATAGTTCTGCTCATAGCGAGCGGCGTGTCGTTTGCAACCTCCTTTCTGGAGGAGCGCGGCGACTTCGCCGACCCGATAATGATACTGATAATAGTTATATTGAATGCCGCCGTCGGAGTTATCCAGCAGAGGCGTGCGGAGCATTCGCTCGAGGCGCTCAAAAATATGTCCGCGCCGACCGCCGCGGTCATAAGAGACGGCAAGGAGACAATAATTCCCGCGTCGAAGCTCGTTCGGGGGGACATTATAGAAGTGCGGGCGGGTGATTTAGTCCCCGCGGACGCGCGGCTGATAACCTCACACTCCCTCTTTGCGCAGGAGAGCGCACTGACGGGAGAGTCCGTGCCGTGTGAAAAGGACGCGAGGGCAGCAGTCAAAAAGGGCAGCGAGCAGGCGGAAATAAAAAATATGATATTCTCGTCTACCGTCATAACCGCGGGTCACGCCCGAGCCGTAGTGACCGAGACGGGCATGGACACGGCGGTAGGAAAAATAGCGCATCTTCTCAACACCGAGGATGAACCGACAACGCCTCTTCAAATAAAGCTCGCAAAGATAGGCAAGGCGCTCGGCATAGGCGCACTCTCGGTCTGTGCGCTGATATTCATGCTGAGCATACTGCGCGGCATGGGCGTGCTCAGCGCGTTCATGCTCTCCGTAAGTCTCGCCGTCGCGGCGATACCGGAGGGACTTCCGGCGGTGGTCACGGTCGTTCTCTCGCTCGGCGTGCAGAGGATGGCGAAGAGCAACGCCGTTATACGCCGCCTGCCCGCGGTCGAGACGCTCGGCGCGGCTACATATATCTGCTCCGACAAGACGGGGACGCTGACGCAGAATAAGATGACCGTCACCGCCGCCTGCTCTGCGTCGGATGAAATCCCGCTGACGGGAGACGCGGCGAAAAAGCTTTTTGCTCTCGCCGCGCTCTGCTGCGACGCAAAACATACGGGCAAGGGCGAGGTCTCCGGCGAGCCGACGGAGGCGGCGATAGTCGCGGCGGCAGAGAGGTCGGGCACGGACACCGAAAAGCTCCGCCGAAAAATGCCGCGAACAGACGAAGTCCCGTTCTCGTCCGAGCGAAAAATGATGTCTGTCGCAATAAAAGACGGGGATAAAGCAATAACGGTCGCAAAGGGTGCGCCCGACGTGCTGATAAAGCACTGCACCGACATAATATTAAACGGCAGGAAAATCCCCATGACTTCGGCTCTGCGCAAAAAAATACTGCGCCTTAATTCCTCGCTCGCCGACCGCGCGCTCAGAGTGATAGCGGTTGCGGCGGGCGATACGAAAAACGGAAAACCCGACGAGACGGGGCTTGCCTTCTGCGGACTCATAGGCATGGAAGACCCGCCGCGCAAGGAGGCATATGAGGCGGTAAAAACCTGCCGCCGCGCGGGTATAACTCCGGTCATGATAACCGGGGATCACGCGGGAACGGCCTGCGCCACGGCAAAAAAGCTCGGCATACTCTCGCGCTCCGGCGAATGCCTCACGGGGGCGCAGATAGACAAAATGGGCGAAAACGAGTTCGCTCAAGCCGTGCGCACCTGCCGCGTATATGCGCGTGTGACGCCGGAGCACAAGGTGCGGATAGTCAAGGCTCTGCGCGCCCACGGCGAGATAGTCGCCATGACAGGCGACGGGGTAAATGACGCGCCCGCCCTCAAGGCCGCCGACATCGGCTGCGCCATGGGCAAGGGCGGCACGCAGGTGGCGCAGAACGCCGCCGACATGATTCTGACCGACGACAATTTCGCAACTATAGTCAAGGCTGTCGCCGGGGGGCGCTGGATATACGACAACATCCGCCGCGCGATACACTATCTGCTCGGCTGCAATATCGGCGAGATACTCTGCGTCTTTGCGGCGACGCTCTTCGGAATGCCCGCGCCGCTTCTGCCGATACAGCTCCTCTTTATAAATCTCGTCACCGACTCGCTCCCCGCCCTCGCGCTCGGCGCGGAGATGCCCGACAGCCGCGTTATGCAGCGTCCCCCGCGCGACAGCGCCAAGAGCTTTTTCGCCGACCGCACGGGACTCGACATAGCCCTCGAGGGAATGCTGATAGGCGCACTGAGCCTGTTTGCGTTCGTCGCGGGCAACTCGCTGTTCAAAAACTCCTGCGTCGAGCTCGGGCGCACCATGGCTTTCGCCGCGCAGAGTCTCTGCGAGATAGCTCACTCGTTCAATATGCGCTCGCGCCGCTCGGTTTTCAGCATCGGCATCTTCTCGAACCGAAAGCTCACCGTCTGCGCGGCTCTGTGCGCCGCACTCCAGCTGACAGTCATGACCGTCCCGCCGCTCGCGGCGCTGTTTAACGTGTCCGCTCTCACCCCCGCCGAATGGCTGACGGTAGCCGCCCTCGCCATTTCCCCCATAGCGTTCTCTGAGCTCGGGAAGGCACTCGGAGGGAAACGGGAAACGGAGTAAGCGTTAAAGGGTCGTCGAGTCGCCGACCCCTACAAAGTAAATAGCCGCAAGCTTCCGCATAACCTGCGGGCGGATAATTTCCGCCCTGTACGGTTTGATATACGTCAGCCGCTTATTTTTGCGGGCGAACAAAGTTCGTCCCTGCGGTGTGCCTCTTGACGCTCCCCGGCAAATCCCAATTTGCCGCACATCGCGGGTACGGTTATCCCAAGAGTACATCCCTTGAAATCGGCTGTTAAAATCAGCGCAACAAAATAACCCCGGAGTTTTCCGGGGTTATCTTATCATATCTCACTGTGTCAGTCCGAGCTTCTTTGCCATTTCGGCGGTCTTGAGCTCGAGCAGTTTGGACACTCCGTCCTCCTGCATTGTGACTCCGTAGAGGACATCCGCCTCCTCCATGGTGCCGCGTCTGTGCGTGATGAGGATGAACTGCGTGTTCTTCGTCATGCGGCGGGCATACTGCGCGTAGCGCGTGACGTTGACATCGTCGAGCGCAGCCTCGACCTCGTCGAAGAAGCAGAACGGCGCGGGCGTGACCTTGAGAATGGAGAACAGCAGCGCGATAGCCGCAAGTCCTTTTTCGCCGCCCGAAAGCAGGTCTATATTCTGAACATTCTTGCCGGGGGGCTGAACCTTTATCTCAATGGCGCATTCGAGCACGTCGAGCGGATTTTCAAGTATGAGCTCCGCCTTTCCGCCGCTGAACAGCTCCGAGAAGGTCTGACCGAAGATACTGTTTATGCGGTCAAACTGCTCTCTGAAGCGCTCAGACATCTTGCCCGTGAGGTCGCCTATCAAGGCGAGCAGCTCCGCGCGCGAGCTCTCCACATCGTCTATCTGCGTCTTCATGAACTCGTAGCGCTCGGAGACCTCTTTATATTCCTCGATAGCGCCGACATTGACGTTGCCGAGGGCTCTTATCTTGTTCTTTATGTCGTTCAGGTCGCGCTGAGCCTTCTGCGCGTCCTCTATGACTATGCCGAGCTCCTCAGCCTCGCGGCGCGTGAGCTGATATTCGTCATAGAGCTTGTTCTGCGCGTTTTCAAGCTCGCGCTGCATTGAGTCGCGGCGCTCCTCGAGCCTTGCCCGCTCGCCGGACAGTCTCTCTCGCCTGTCGCTGACCGAACGCTCCTGCGAGCGCAGTTTGGTGCTCTCGCCCTCTACGCCGCTGCGCCTTCGGACGAGCTCGGATATCTCGTCTTTCTTCTGCTGCGCTTCCTCGCGCAGACCCGCAGCCTCGACCTTGAGCTGTTCGATAAGCTCGTTAGTCGCGGTCATCTGCTCCGTTATCGAATCGATCTCCGCCCTGAGCTCGTCGGCGTGACCCTCATGGGAGCTTCTGCGGCGCTTGAGCGTTCCGATAGCCTCTTCCTTAGCCTGAACATCCTTTTTGAAGGCCAGGATGCTGAGGTTTATGCTGCTCTCCATATCGGCGTTCTGCTCGCGGGTGCTGAGCAGCTCGTCGCGGCGCAAATCTATCTCTGTTATCTTTTCGGTTACGCAGTCGAGCTCCGCGGTCAGCCCGTCTATCTTCTCCTGCGCCTGCGCCCGGATTTCCTCAAGCTTTGCTGTGCGCTCTGCGGCGTTTTTCTTCTCCGCTTCGAGGTCGTTGAGCGCCGATTCGGAGGTCTCTATCTTGTCGTCTATCATGCGCAGCTCGCCCTCGCGGCGAATTTTTTCCTCCTGCGCTTTTTGAAGCTCGGCTGTCACGCCGTCATATTCGGCCTGCGCCGCCGAGACCTCTCCGGAAAGCTCCTTATATCTTTCCTGCCTCTCGACAAGCTCCTTTTCGAGCTTCGCAACTGTCTTTTTGAGCTGCTCTATGTCGTTGCCGCGGCTGAGTATTCCCGCATTCTGACCGCGCGAGCCGCCCGTCATCGAGCCGCCCGCATTCATGACCTGACCGTCGAGCGTGACGACCTTGAAGCGGTGACCGAAGCGCTTGGATATGGCTATCGCGCTGTCGATATTGTCGGCAACGGCGGTGTGCCCGAGCAGGCTTTTGATTATCGGCAGATACTCGTCGTCGCAGCGAAGGAGTCTGTCCGCCATATCTATAAAGCCCGCGCAGGAGTCGAGTCCGTCCTCTCTGAACGGGCGCGGCTTTATCGTCGTCATCGGCAGGAAGGTCGCGCGTCCCGCACGGCTCTCTTTAAGGTAGGCTATGGCGCGCTTTGCAGCCGCCTCGTCGTCGGTAACTATGTTCTGCACGGCGGCTCCGAGAGCCGTCTCGACCGCCGCGGCGTATTTCGCATCGACGGTTATCAGCTGGGACACGGGGCCGTGAATACCGCGCAGCGTTGCGCGCTTTGCCTCGCGCATGACCGCCTTGACGGAGCCCGAATAGCCTTCCATGTTCTTCTCAAGATCCTCGAGCATTCTTATCCGCGCCTGCTTCTGGTGGATGTCGAGCGTGGCGGCGTCGAGCTCGCGGCGCAGCTTCTCCGCCTTTTCGGCGCGGGAGCGCACTATCATGGAGTAGCCGTCTATCGAATTTGAAAGCGATTCTATATTTTCAAGGCACGCATCGAGATTTTTTCGGCTGACCTCAGCCTGCTCGCGAAGGGCGTCAAGCAGACCGCCGCGCGAGGCTATGACCTCGTCAACGGTGCTCATGCGCGCCGCTATTTCCTCCGCGGAGGAACGCGCCGTGCTCTGCTCGATTCTCGCCGCGGAGAGGGCTTCGTTTACGGTTTTCGCCTGCGCCTCAGCGCTGTCGCGCTCTGCGGTTATCGCACTTTCCTGCTCCTTGAGCTTGCCGGTGCTGTCAAGCAGCTCGAGCAGCTGCAAGCGGCAGTTTTCAATCTGCCCGTTTATCTCGGCTATCTCTTTTTCTGCGACCGTTATCTGGTCGTCAAGGTGCTGCTCTGTGGCGGTCGCCGCCTCCATGTCGCGCTGTATTCTCTCTATCGTTTCGCGGTTATGGGAAAGGTTGTTGCGCTCAACGGCTATTCTGCCGTCAACCGCAGTCGCCTGCTCCTCGTCGGAGGCTGCCTTCGTGCGCAGCTCCTCTATCTGCACGGTTATTCCGCTGCCCGTGCTCATAAGCTCCTCTATCTGAGCCGATATTCTCTCAAGCTCGCGCTCCGCCTGCTCATAGTCGGCGGCGGCGAGAGATATTTTATCCTCCTGCGCCCTCAAGCCCTCGCGGGAACGCTCTATCGTCTTGAGCCAAAGACCTATCTCCAGCTCCTTCTTTTCCCCTGCGAGAACCAAGAACTTCTGCGCCTTTTCGCTCTGCGTTTTGAGCGGCCCGACACGGCCTTCAAGCTCGGTCAGTATATCGCGCAGGCGCACGAGGTTTTCCTCCGCCTGCTCGAGTCTGCGCGTTGCGTCCGCCCGGCGGTATCTGAAATGGGAGATTCCCGCCGCCTCCTCGAGCATATCCCGCCTCTGCGGGGAGCGTGACGAGATAAGGTCGGCGACTCTGCCCTGGCTGACCATTGAGTAGCCGTCGCGCCCGAGTCCCGTGTCCATAAACAGCTCATGGATATCGCGCAGACGCACTGTCTCGCCGTTCAGCTGATACTCGCTCTCACCCGAGCGGTAATAGCGGCGGGTGACGGAGACCTCGTCCTTGTCGCAGTTATTCAGGGTGCGGTCGGCGTTATCGAGGCGCAGAGTGACCTCGGCAAAGCCCATCGCCTTTCTGAGCGACGTGCCGCCGAATATAACGTCCTCCATTTTCGAGCCGCGCAGGCTCTTTGAGGACTGCTCGCCGAGAACCCAGCGAACGGCGTCGGAGATATTGCTCTTACCGGAGCCGTTGGGGCCTATGACGGCGGTTATGCCTTTGCCGAATTCAAGAGTCGTCTTGTCGGGAAAGGATTTGAAGCCCTGCAGTTCGAGTGCTTTGAGTAACATTTATTTGCCTGCCTTTATAATAAGTTGACTTTTTCCAAATCTATGTCGCGCGCAGTGAGCCTTGCGCTCTCTTTTATCCTGCATTCGTAGCCGAGTTCTTTTAGCTTTTCGAGGTTGCACCGCCTCTGTCCGGCGGCCTTTGACACCTCGCGCGGGGCGACATATATTATGTACCTGCCCCTCTCCCTGCCGGCGAGCGCCTTTGAGATGATATCAAAATATATATGCCCCTCGCACATCTCGCGCAGAGCCGGATGATATGCGCCCGCGACGAAAGAGCCTTCGACATCGCCGCCGGAGTGAAGTCCGAGCCTTATAACTCTTATCCCCGCGCTCTCGAACATCGGCAGGAGCTGGGCGCAGAGCACCGCCGCCTCCTCGGGAGTCTGCGGGCGGTATTCGCCGCGCCTGAAAAGCTCGGCCAATTCCGTATGCTCTATAACTACCGTCGGGTATATCCTGACCGTATCGGGCGCGAGGGAGATTATATCCCGCGCCGTGTTCATGCAGTCCTCGTCCGTCGAGCCGTAGAGCCCCGTCATCATCTGGAGCCCAGTTTCAAAGCCGCGTTCCTTTAAAAGCCGCGCCGAGCGGAAGATATCCTCGCGCGTATGCCCTCTGCGGTTCATCGCGAGCACCCTGTCGTCGGTGCTCTGCGCGCCGAGCTCGACTGCCGTGACGCGGTATTTCTCGAGGATATCGCAGATCTCCCCGTCAACGGCATCCGGGCGGGTGGATATTCTTATTCCCTTGAAGCCGTTTTCGCCTATGAACTCCTGCGCCGCCGAGAGCAATTCGGTCATATAATCCCGGTCGATAGCCGTAAAGCTGCCGCCGAAAAACGCTATCTCTCCGTCCTTTATCCCCTCTGGTGACGAGCGCATGGCGACGAGCGCCGCATCGCGCACATCCTGCGCCGTCGGCTGCCTCGCGGCGCCCGAAATGCTCCTCTGATTGCAGAAGCTGCACTGATGAGGGCAGCCCGCATGGGGCACAAAGACGGAGACGTTTATATGCTTCATGACTTGAGTCCCATGAGCTGGAGAGCCTCTTTTGCTGCCGCCTGCTCGGCTATCTTCTTGCTGCGTCCCGAGCCTCGGCCGATGACGTTGCTGTTGAGGTGAACCTCGACGCTGAAGGTCTTATTGTGATCGGGGCCGCTCTCGCCTACGAGGACATACTCCACCGCCTCCTCGGGGTTGCGCTGGACTATCTCCTGCAAGGTGGTCTTATAGTCGGTGACCGCCGGCTTCTCCTCGTCCGCCTTGTCTATAAAGCGGAACACGAATTTCTTCGCAGGCTCTATGCCGCCGTCGAGATATATGGCTGCAAGCACCGCCTCGAATGCATCGGCGAGTATGGACGGGCGATCCTTGCCGCCGGTGAGCACCTCGCCCTTGCCGAAGAGCAGAAACTCGCCGATACCGAGAGTGCGCGCAAATTCGCTCAGTGACTTCTCGCAGACGAAATAAGCGCGTCTCTTGGTCAGCTCGCCCTCGGGCAGGTGCTTAAAGTGATGGAAGAAATGCTCGGCGGAGATAAAGCCGAGCACCGAGTCGCCCAGAAATTCAAGGCGCTCGTTGCACCGCGTGCCGTCCTGCCGCTCGTTGGCGTATGACGAGTGGGTCAGCGCCTCTATGAGCAGCTTTTTGTTTTTAAAAGTATAGCCTATTCTCTTTTCAAGTTCTCTGTTGTCCATTTTATTACTCCGCGTCGGCCGCGTCCCTGACGCTCTGTGCGATGGTGCCGACTATATTTTTTTCTGCGCAGGTCTTGGCCTGCTTTATGGCGTTGCGGATAGCCTTTGCGTCGGACGAGCCGTGCGCCTTTATGACAACGCCGTTGACTCCGAGCAGCGGCGCGCCGCCGAACTCGGAATAATCCATTCTCACCTTGAGCGCGAGCAGTCCGCCCTTGACCATCATGGCCGCGAGCATGGTTATCGAGCTCTTTTTGAATATGCTCTTGATATTTGCCATCATCGCGCCCGCGACACCCTCATAGAGCTTGAGGATAATGTTGCCCGTAAAGCCGTCCGCAACGAGCACGTCGCAGCAGCCGTAGGGCACGTCGCGAGTCTCGACGTTGCCGATAAAGTTGATTTCTTTCGTATCCTTGAGAAGATCGAACGCCTCATGGCGCAGGCGGTCGCCCTTGCTGTCCTCGGTGCCGATATTGGCAAGCGCCACGCGCGGCGACTGAACCTTGACGAATTTCTCCGAGTATATCGCGCCCATCTGAGCGAACTGCTTTAAGTGCTCCGCGGTGCAGTCCGCATTCGCGCCGCAGTCGAGCAGGAGGAACGGCTTATCGTTCGAGGGCAGGACGCTGCCTATCGCGGGACGCTTAACGCCCCTTATGCGCTTGACGATAAAAGTTGCGCCCATGACCAAAGCGCCTGTTGAGCCCGCGCTGACGAACGCGTCGCCCTTGCCGTCCGCAAGAGCCTGAAGTCCGACTGCCATGGAGCTTTCTTTCTTGCTCTTGAGTATCTCGCCCGGCTGGTCGGTCATGGCGATAACGTCGGGCGCGTCGATGATATCAATGTCGTTGAGCGAAATCTTATTCTGCGCGGCGCAGGAAAAAATCTTTTCCTTGTCTCCGACGAGCGCTATGTCAACGCCGAAATCGTTCTTTGCGCTGCGGCTGCCCTTGATTATCTCGAGGGGTGCATTGTCGCCGCCGAAAGCATCAACTATTATCTTCATTCTTCATTCTCTCCTTCGATATATTTTCTCGCGGATTCCAATCCTCTCTGCGAGATTTTTTCATATCGCTCCTGCTTCGAGCGGATTCGCTCGCCGAGGGGCGGAAGTATTCCGAAGTTTGCGCCCATGGGCTGAAAATCAGTCACGCTCCCGTCGCTTATATAGCGTGCGAGCGCACCCATGACGGTGTCCGCGGGCATGACGAACTGGGCTTTCCCCTGCATCTGCCGCGCGGCGTTTATGCCGGCGAGGATTCCCGAGGCGGCGGACTCCATATAGCCCTCCACGCCGGTTATCTGACCCGCGAAAAATATACGTCTGTCGCTCCTGAGCGAAAAATCCGCGTTGAGGAGCTTTGGCGAATTTATGAAGGTATTGCGGTGCATGACGCCGTAGCGCACGAACTCCGCATTTTCCAGCCCGGGGATCATGCTGAATACCCGCTTCTGCTCGCCCCACTTGAGGTTGGTCTGGAAGCCCACGATGTTATACAGGGTGCGCTCCTTATTTTCTGCGCGCAGCTGCACATTTGCCCAAGGACGGTGGCCGGTGTTCGGGTCTACCAGACCCACCGGGCGCAGCGGGCCGAACCGCATGGTGTCGGCGCCCCGGGCAGCCATGATCTCAATGGGCATACAGCCCTCGTACACGGTGACGGTATCGGCCTTTTTGCCGTGGGCGTCCGGGTCGGGCTTTGCGCTCTGCTCGGCTCCGGTGTCAAAGTCGTGCAGGGGGGCACGTTCCGCACCGGCCAGTGCGGCGTGGAAGGCCTCGTACTCTGCCTTGTTGAAAGGACAGTTCAGGTAGTCGGCTTCGCCCCGGTCGTAGCGGGAGGCAGCAAATACCTTGCCGTAGTCCAGACTTTCAGCAGTGACGATGGGGGCAACGGCATCGTAGAAATGCAGCCGCTCGTCCCCGGTCAGGCGTCCGATCTCATCGGCCAGTGCGCCGTCGGTCAGGGGGCCGGTAGCCACCAGAATGGGAGCGCTCTCATCGATGGTTTCCACCTGCTCCCGGTGGACGGTGATATTCTCACACTGCTCCACCGTGCGGGTGACAGCGGCGCTGAAGGCATCGCGGTCTACCGCCAGCGCGCCGCCGGCGGCCACGCGGGTCTCCTCGGCGGCGGTCAGCAGCCGGCTGCCCATGCGGCGCATCTCTTCCTTCAGCAGACCGGAGGCAGAGTCCAGCCGCTCAGCCTTCAGGCTGTTGGAGCAGATCAGCTCCGCAAAGCCCTCGCTTTTGTGGGCGGGGGAAAAGTGGACGGGCTTCTGCTCATACAGCTCTACCTGCACGCCCTTGCCCGCCAGCCAGAGAGCCGCTTCGCAGCCCGCCAGACCCGCGCCCAGAATGGTTACTTTATATTCGTTCATTTAGTCTTTCCTTTAATCCTTTTTGGGCACCGGCATCTCAAAGCCGCAGCCCTCCTTGGCGCAGTACAGCTTGCCGCCCTTGCGGAACAGGGTGCTGCCGCACTTTTCGCACTTGGTGGCAACCGGCATATCCCAAGTCATAAAATCGCAGTCCGGGTAGCGCTCGCAGCCGTAGTAGATGCGGCCCTTGGCGCTCTTGCGCTCCAGCATCCGGCCCTTGCCGCACTTGGGGCAGACACCGCCGGTGTCCTTGACCAGACGCTTGGTGCCCCGGCACTCGGGGAAGCCGGAGCAGGCCAGGAACTTGCCGTACTTGCCCACCTTGATGACCATGGGGCGGCCGCAGAGGTCGCAGACCTCGCTGGAAGGCTCGTCCGGCACCTTGACCTTTTTGCCCTCCATGTTCTTTTCGGCCTGCTCCAGACTGGCCTCAAAGCCCTGATAGAAGTCGTCCACGGTCTTGCGCCAGTCGGCCTTGCCGCTTTCCACCTTATCCAGATTCTTCTCCATCTGCGCGGAGAAGTCCACGTCCACGATATGGGGGAACTGCTCCAGCATCAGCCCGTCCACAG
>ERZ506917.743-NODE-743-length-11800-cov-4.793103_pt1 | contig 11800 bp, 10 predicted proteins | sample MGYA00512904_ERZ506917 | MGnify/ENA metagenome assembly ERZ506917 | reverse complement strand
CGATATGCAGGCAGCTCCACATCCCTGCCGGGGCAGTCGCAATGGCATTTCTTTTTCACAACTTTGAAAATTGTTTTCAGCAGCACGCCAACATCCCTTGTGCTCTTGCATGACAAACCTCTATCTTGCAGCCGCGAAAAAAATACAGAAAGTTTTTCCGCCGTCAGATCACGCAGCAGGATCGTTCCAATTTCAGGGACAATATAGTGCCGTATCATATACTCGTAACGCTCAATCGTTGAGGCCTTCAGTGCGCCGCGGCGCTCGGACAGGAAGAATTCTGCTGCCTGACATACCGACATTTCACCTGTCAACATAGGCTTCTGTGGCAGCGCATCTTCCATCCTTCGCCGCTTCTCACGGCAGGCGGCATAGCTCTTGGCATAAACATACCCATATTCCGCCTTGCCGGCAGGTGTTCGGCCACGAATATAGCGACCCTCCCACCGGCCATCTTTCCGTTTGTAAATGTTCTCTCCGCGACGTGGCATAGTAATCTTCCCTTCTTTCTGACGGTGTTTGTGACGGCAATAAACAAGATGCCGTGGTATCCTTTCTTTTGAACTTCCAGATGATGGAAACAATATAAAGCAATTTGAATCGCAATTCAGATAGTTCTTGCTTTTTCACAATTTTACTGCATTTTTTGTTGACTTTTTTGGTAAGTCAATGTATAGTAAAAAATGGAATTGCGGTAAGCTTTCTGTCGTGAATTGTATATGATTTACGAAATATTTGGAGCGTGTGCGACACAATACAGTATGCACAAACCGCAGTAGCATCATTCATTCGCATCAGACAAGTAAATATGATCTTACGAAGTCGTGTGGCTGTCACTGTAAAGGCGAGAAATCGTCAGGTGGCAGTTTTGAAGGAATGGGGTAACGCCCCCTGCGAACGGCGCTGTTGACGTAAGGAAGGGACCAAAGCGGTGGCGACACCGTGTGGCGAATAGCAGCCATTGGGACGAAAGTCCTGAGAAGGTAGGTCAGATACGAGAAGGGCAAAAGTCCTTCGTGACGTTAGGGCAGAAGAATTGCACGATTGAGGATCGGTGTTGTACAGCGGGCGCTTTCTCCCTTACGGCATAGGCAGGAGTATACGCTGACGTGGTTCGTCAGCGTTTTTTTCTTGTCAGATCACCGCTGGTTTCAGAAAGAAACCGGCGATTTTTTTGTAAGGGAGGATTATGTCCATGTCAAACAGGAATCCACGCGAGAGATTTGACTACCAAAGCTGGTTTAACCGCAATGTAATCAAGCGCACGGAGGCGGCACTGAAAGCACGTGATGAAGCATTTGCCGAACGGAATGCGGATACGCCGCTGCCGCAGCTGGCGCGGTATCTGAACCGGTGTGCCATCTCACTGGGTCACAGTCCATCCCCCAACGAAGTGGATGGCGGTACATTTATTGAGCAGCGTTTTGGCAGTTGGGCGGCCGCGATGGCGGCGGCAAAGCTGCCGCAGCCTCGTTCCATGCGCAAGCTGCGCGACACCGCTCGCTATAAGGCGGAAAAGGTGAAGCAAGAACCGTTGTTCCGTGAGGAGCGAAGGCAGAAGCGGCAGCGCAAGATGGAGCAATCCGAGCAGCGAAAGAAGGAGCAGGCTATCAAAAAGCGTGCGGAGCGGGCTGCTAAGGCTGAATGGGCGGCGAAGAAGAAGGCGGAGGCTGAAGCAAAGGCTCTCACCTTGGCAGAGACCTCCGCTGAAGCCGCACTTGATACAATATCCGCAGCAATTAACCCCAGTCAAGCCGAGACAGTCTGAACGGAGACTGTCAGCTTTCCATAGGGGGACGGGGTTTAAGCCGCCCCGTCCCCCATCCTCAAATCCGCAAAAGGCAAGTCGAGACGGCAAATGCCGTTGTCTTTTCCATAGCGGGAGGGGTTTGCCGGCCTCTCCCGCATCCTCAAAGGTAACAGCCCTGACACGGGCTGAAGGAGTATAGAAATGAAGAAAAATCTTAGATATATCATCGCGTTTCTGCTGGCACTTATGATGCTGTTGAGCCTGTGCGCCTGCGCCCAGACCGGCACTGCCGGCAATAGCGGCGAATTGGATCTGGACTATGTGGGAGAGGATACCGACCAACCCGAAGAGGAAAAGCCGTGGTATTCCTGGTTTACGGAGGCCTTCAGCTTCGGCAAAAAGGAAACAACAACTACCCCGTCCCAAAGCAAGCCTGACAGCGTGGCGGATTTCTATGCCCAGGGCTCCGGAGATGCACCGCAGGGCAACAAGGGCAATAAGACAGACCAGACGCCTTCTACCACACCGGAGGAGGATACCGCCAATAAGCCGTCCAACTCTGGCGGCAAAAAAGACGACAATAAAAAAGACGACCAGAAGGGCGAGGACAGCAACACCCCCGCGCCTACCCCCGAGCAGAAGCCTGAAAGCAAGAAAAACACCGTCACCATTACCATTCGCTGCGATACGGCGGTGAATAACGGTATGCATCTGGAGAGCAAGTGGGCGGGCATCGTCCCGGCCTCCGGCGTGATCCTGCCGGTAACCACGGTGGAGGTGAAGGAGGGCGATACGGTTTTCGACGTCCTCGCCTTTGTGTGTGAAAAGTACAAGATCCACATGTCCTATCGGGGCGGTACCTCCAGTGGCTGCTATGTGGAGGGCATCAACAACCTTTATGAGTTTGACGGCGGCCGTTGGAGCGGCTGGATGTACTGTGTCAACGACTGGTATCCCAACTACGGCTGCGGCGTGTACTACGTCAAGCCCGGCGAGGTCATTGAGTGGAATTACACCTGCGACCTTGGCCTTGATCTGGATGGCGGTTGGTGGGAAGGTGCTCAGGATTGGAAGGATAACCATGACTGATACCCGGATGCGTTTCTTTGGGAACCTGCATCCGGCGGTCAGCATGGCATACTTCGTGCTGGTGCTGGGCCTGACACTGGCCTGTATGCACCCGGTCACGGTGGTGCTGTCCTTTCTGGGCGCCAGCTGGTTTTCCATCCGGCTGCGGGGCTGGAGCTCCTACGGCCACACCATGCGGTTTGTGGGGCCTATGTTTCTGCTGATTGCCCTTGCCAACCCCCTGTTCAACCATCGGGGCGTGACCATGCTCTTTACCATCAATCACCTGTGGTACACGCTGGAAGCCGTGTGCTACGGCCTGGTGTCCGGCTGCTCCCTGTGCGCGGTCATTATGTGGTTTACCTGCTATCAGGAGGTCATGACCTCGGATAAGTTCCTGTACCTGTTCGGCAAGCCCTTTCCCGGTACGTCGCTGCTGATCACCATGACGCTGCGGTTCATCCCACAGCTTCAGCAGAATCGCCGCGAGATCCGTCAGTCTCAGGCCATGTTGCAGGAGGAGGGCACGCGGCTGCTGCAAAGGCTGGGCAGTGCCCTGCGAAACCTGTCGGTGCTGCTGACCATGAGCATGGAGGCGGCGGTGGAGACGGCGGACTCTATGAAAGCCCGGGGCTATGGTGCCAAGCGGCGCACCACCTTCCACCTGTTCCGTTTCGATGGCCGGGACGCCCGGACGCTGGGTCTTATTCTGGCGGTGGCAGGCGTCTGCATTACCGCCCGCGCCTTCGGTCACGGGTATATGGAGTTCTATCCCGCCATGACACCGGTGCTGCTGGGCAGCTCCAGCTATACCATGTTTTTCTTTTACGCCGTGCTGATGTTCCTGCCCGGTATTCTTGAAACAAAGGAGGCCATCAGATGGCGCTCTTACGGTTTGAACACCTGAGCTTCTCCTACCCGCTGGCTGACACGCGGGCACTGGACGACGTCTCGTTGGAGATACATAAGGGCGAGTATGTGGTGCTGTGCGGCCCCTCCGGCTGCGGCAAGACCACGCTGCTGCGCCATGCCAAGCCCGGCCTGCTGCCCGTGGGGGCAAGGGCCGGCGAGACCTTTTATAAGGACGCGCCCCTTTCCCAGCTGCCGGAGCTGACCGCCGCAGCGGAGATCGGCTTCGTACAGCAGAACCCGGATAATCAGATCGTCACCGATTTCGTATGGCATGAGCTGGCCTTCGGCCTTGAGAATATGGCGCTGCCGGTTCCGGTGATCCGCCGCCGTGTGGCGGAGATGGCTGCCTTCTTCGGCATGGAGCCGTGGTTCCGTACCAAGACCACGGAGCTGTCCGGCGGGCAGAAGCAGCTGATGAATCTGGCCTCGGCGCTGGCGATGGGGCCGAAGCTGCTGATTTTGGACGAGCCTACCTCCATGCTGGATCCGCTGGCGGCCCGCAATCTGCTTGCTACCGTCCAGCGGATCAACCGCGAGCTGGGCGTAGCCATCCTTTTAACGGAGCATCGGCTGGACGAGGTATTCCCCGCCGCCGACCGTGTGGTGACTATGGATCGGGGGCGTATCCTGTCAGACGGCGCACCGGCTGAGATCGCGCGGCAGCTGTCCGGCAGCGCGGAAAAGAGCCGTATCTATTTCGGACTTCCCGCCGCCGTCCGCATTTTCAGCGAATTGGGGCAAACGGACGATCTACCCCTGACGGTACGGGATGGCCGCCGCCGCTTGGAGCGGCTGCTGCCCATCACGGCGGAGGATTCCGCGCCTGAAACCGCGAAACCTGAGAAAGAAGCAAAGCACCCCGCCGTTTTAGAGGGCAAGGAGCTTTGGTTCCGCTATACCGAAAAGAGCAAGGACATCCTGCGGGGCACAGACGTAACGCTTCATCAGGGTGAGCTGCTATGCCTGCTGGGCGGCAACGGCGCAGGCAAAACCACACTGATGCAGGCACTGGCCGGCTTTCGGAAGCCCTATCGTGGCAAGGTGAAGCTGGCAAAGGGTCAGCGGCTGTGTATGCTGCCCCAGAACGCCCGGTCGCTGTTTGTGGCCGACACGGTGGAGAAGGAGCTGCTGGACAGTGCCGATCAGGACAGAGCCAAGGCCGTGCAGATGGCGGAGAGGCTGGAGCTGACGCCTTTGCTGGCGCGGCATCCCTACGACCTGTCCGGCGGCGAGATCCAGCGTCTTGCCGTAGGCAAGCTGCTGCTGCGGGAGGCCACGGTGCTGCTGCTGGACGAGCCCACCAAGGGGCTGGACGCCTACGCCAAGGCGGAGCTGGCGCAGCTGCTGCTGACGCTGTGCCAGGAGGGCGCGTCTATTCTGGTGGTGACCCACGATGTGGAATTCGCCGCCCGGTACGCCACAGGCTGCGCCTTGATGTTTGACGGGCTGCTGCTCTCCGAGGGCGAGCCCCACGACTTCTTTGCCGGAAACCGGTTCTATACCACCGACGCCAACCGTATCGCGGCAGAGCACTTCCCCATGGACATTACCTGTGAGGAGGTGATCGCGTCGTGTCGAAGCTCTTTGTCAGCCGCCGCACCAGAGCCGCCGCGTGGGTGATCCTTCTGGTGCTGCCCGCCCTGATGGTGGCCTTCGGCTATTACCACAGCCACCGCCCCGCGGTCAATCCGGTGGGGTCACGCACCTTCTGGGATTACGTTATCCTCAACTCGGATATTCTGCTGGGGCTTTTGTTCCTACTGGCCTCCGCGATTCCCTTCATACTGGTATTCGATAAGCGGAGGCCCCAGGCTCGCGAGCTGGTGCCGATTGCGGTGATGGCGGCCATTGCCGTGGTAGGCCGCACCGTGTTTGAGATCATCCCGCTGCCCAACTTCAAGCCCTGCTCCGCCATCATTATCATTACGGCGGTGGCCTTCGGGCCGGAGGCGGGCTTTCTTACCGGCGCGCTGACCGCCTTTGTCAGCAACTTCATTTTCGGACAAGGGCCGTGGACGCCATGGCAGATGTTCACATGGGGGCTGGTGGGCTTTCTGGCGGGTATCCTGCAAAATGCAGGTGTGTTTGCGGAAAAGAACCGCCCTCACTTCACGGCGAAGCTGTGGGACAGGCTGTGCCCGGAGAATACCAACCGGGGCGATTTGCTGCATTTTGTGCGGCAGCTTACCGACCACGCGCCCCTGCGGCTGTGCCTTTATGGTTTCCTGTCCGGCTTTCTGTACGGCTGGATCATGAACCTGTATTTCATCATCGGGTACGTCAGCCCCCTTACCTGGCAGACGATAGGCGCGGCCTATCTATCCAGCTTTTTCTTCGACTTCTGCCACGGGCTGTGTACGTTTCTGGTGCTGTGGGCACTGGGCGACCCGTGGGTACGGAAGCTGGAGCGCATCAAGATCAAATTCGGCCTGACGGCGGAGGAGCGGAACTATGTGCTGCCGCCCTCCACATTTGAGATAGCGAGAGAGAACTATGAGTGAACAAAAAACCATCATCAGGACGGTGGGGCTGAAGAAGCACTACACCGTCGGCGGCAACACGGTTCGTGCGCTGGATGGCGTGGACATGTCCGTGCTGCAAGGCGAATTTGTCTGTGTCGCAGGCCGCAGCGGCTCCGGTAAGTCCACCATGCTGAATATGCTGGCAGGCCTTGAGCCGCCCACGGAGGGTGAGATCATTGTCCGAGGCAAGCATCATTTGGAGGCTATGGACGAGGAACAGCGGACAAGGTTCCGCCGCCGCTATATTGGCTTTGTGTTCCAGAGCTACAACAACCTGCCCCAATACACGGCGCTGGAGAATGTGGCGCTGCCGCTGGCTATCCGGGGCGTACCGGAGGATGAACGGAATTGGCTGGCGTGGCAGGCCTTGAGCCGTGTGGGACTACGCGGACACGTAGATCACCGGCCTGCGGAGCTGTCGGGCGGCCAGCAGCAGCGCGTCAGTATCGCGCGGGCCATCATCACCGAGCCATCTATCGTGCTGGCGGACGAGCCCACCGGCAATCTGGACAGCCGCACCGGTCAGGAGGTCATGGAGCTGCTGTGTGAGATCTTCCGGGAGAGGAACACCACTTTTGTTCTCAGCTCACATGACCCGCAGATGCAGTGTTATACAGATCGTACCGTCTATTTCAGTGACGGGAAAATAGAGACAGAGAATCACCACACCGGAGAGGAGCGCACACAGTGAAGAGAGAAACGGCAAAACGGGTATTGGCATTGTTGATCTGCGTATTAATGACAGCATCCATGCTGCCCACCGTCGCTATGGCGGAAGAAGTCACGGAGGATGTGATAGATGACAGCACCATTGAGGCTTACACGTCTTACGAAAATGGAGAGGATGCCGGCGTCGGCGGGGTCTCGGTTACGGACGAAAAGCCCAACACGGATATCAAGGTCATACCCAGCGACGCCAACGCCCTGATCCTGATGGATACCGGCGCACAGTCCCCCAAAGGCGTTCCCGGTCAGGTGGTGAAGATCGTGCTGCCGCTGGCGGTCAACAAGGAGTATCTGCCCAGCGAGAAATACATGCTGCGCAACATCAACATCTATCCCGATGTGCCTACCGACGCCAGCGTGTCCAACTGGCCCTTTGAGCTGATCTACGCCAGCGATGTGCAGCACTTAAAGGATATGTCCTACAACTCCACGGCGGAGGCGTGGTTCGAGTTCAAGATCAGCGAGTTCGCCAGCAAGGGACGCTATGCCGTGCCCTTTAAGATCAACGCCACCGTGTGGCGGGAGGATGCCGTGAACGGCACCACCATCACCGAGGACGTGACCTTCAAGGTCAGTGCCTATGTGACCGTTACCGACAACGGCAATATGTCCGGCGTTACCACCGCCTTCGGCAGCCTTCAGGTGGCGGGTACCAACGCGGGCGGCTCCTATACCGTGCCTACCGGCACACCCAATCAGACTATCTCCATGCGGATACCCGTGATCAATGTGGGCGGTACCCTGACCAGCGTGACGGTCTATCCCGTGGTGTCCGCCGCGCTGGACGAGTTCCCCTTCGTGATCGACTCCACCAATTTGGGCAAGTATTTCGACTACTGGGCCAGCGGCGAGGTGAAGTATCTGGACTACACCTTCACGGTGTCGCCCTTTGCCACCTCCGGCAACAAGTCCATTAAATTCAAGGCCAACTATTTCGAGAACAGCGCCCCTGCGGAGGGCTCCTTCTCCACGCAGTTTACTGTGATCGATGGCTATGACGCCTCCGCTATGTCGGTGATGGTGCAGAGCTATAAGCTGTATGTGGAGGATACCGAGGTATCCGGCCTGATGGCAGGCGAGGAGACGGAGCTGCGCCTGACCCTGATCAACAATTCCAAATATGACACGGCCAAGAAGATCATCTCCAGCCTGGTATTCACCAATTCTCCCGGCCTGACGCTGTGCGTGGGCGGCACGGATACCGCCTATGCCGACTCCATCAAGCCGGGCGGCACGACGATCCTGAAATACAAGATCATGGCCAAGCAGGACGCGGAGGTTGGCCCCGCCATGCTGGGCATCAATCTAACCTATGAGACCACCGAGGCGGTGGCCGGTAAGGCGGCGCAGAACATCATGCTGCCCATCAGCCAGAAGATGGACATTCTGGCCGGTACGCCGGAGGTGTACGGCACACCCAGCAAGGATAAGGAAGCTACCATCTCCGTGCCGCTGACCAACATGGGCCGTGCCAAGGCTATGAATATCCGGGTGCTGGCCACGGACGGCATGACCGCCGCCGCGCCCTGCTATGTGGGTGACCTGCTGGCAGGCGGCTCCACCAGCGCCGATGTGACGGTGGGCTTCTCCAAGATCGGCGCGTTTGTGGGCAAGATGATCCTCCAGTATGAGGACGCCAACGGCGAGACGTATTCTCAGGACATCTCCGTGCCCCTGAGCGTGGCGGAAAGCTCTGCGGACAGCAGTGCCGACAGCACCAACGCAAATAAAGACGGCACAGGCAGCCGCTGGTGGCTGTGGCTGCTGATAGCGATCCTTGCGCTCATCCTAATCGGCATTGTGGTCTATGTCATCATCCGCTATAAGCGCGGCGAGATCGGGCCCGATGCCGAAAACACCGCTGTCTTGGACGATTTTGACGACGACTTTGACGCAGACGGCGGCGCACCGGACATCGGGGAGAAGCCGCTGTCCTACGACGGAAGCAATAAGGACGGGAATGTATGAAGCCAAAAGACCTGTTTCGCTACGGCTGCACCAACCTGTTCCGACGAAAGACCCGCACGGCACTGACAGCCCTGTCCATGGCGGTGGGCGTCATGTGTATCGTGGTGCTGATCTCCGTGGGCCTGGGCTATGAGCAGGCGTACCGTGAGAGCATCGAGGCCATGGGCAGCCTGACAAAGATCGACGTGACGCCTGCCACCAGCGACTACGGACGCAAGGCGCTGCTGAACGACAAGGCGCTGGAGGCCTTCCGGGGCATTGACGGTGTGGAGGCGGTAACGCCGGTCTACCAGCAGTCCGCCTACATCGTGTCCGGCAACTATGTCAACATGGTGCGCATCTACGGCATCGACATGACCACGGCGGAGAGCTTCATGCTGACGCCGGAGCGGGGCACGATGGCCGAGGACGGTACACACCTGCATCCGGAAGTCATGTTCACAGATGACGTGGCGGCTGGCCTTGCCAACAAGGCAAAGGATTGGGAACTGGCAGTAGACGAGAATGGCAACGCCCTGATTGATCTGCTGGAAGTGCCTGTTCGCATGACCTTCGATTCCTCCAGCCTGACCGGTGAGCCGAAGGCCGACACCGACGGACGGGCGCTGCCCTCCAGCAACCTGTATACCCTGCGGGTGACGGGCATTTGCTCCACCCTGAACAACAACTTCGCCACCGCCGCGTTCATGTCCTTTGACCGCTTGCAGGAGATGACGCAGGCCAACGCCAATAACATGGGGGCCACCCAGACAAAAACAGCGGAGGAAAAGGCCAACGGCCCTACCTACGACTTGGTTTGGGTGAAGGTGAAGAACGTCAACGATGTGCAGCGCATTGTCAAGCTGATCCGCGACACGGGACTGAACACCTACTCTCTCAATGACATGCTGGAAACGGTGCGGACACAGTCCCGTCAGATTCAGGGAATGCTGGGCGCGCTGGGCGGTATCGCTGTCCTGATCTCCGCCATCTGCGTGGCAAACACCATGATGATGTCTATCACGGAACGGACGCGGGAGATCGGCGTGCTGAAGGTGCTGGGCACCGTTCGCAGCGACATCTTCAAGATGTTCCTGACGGAAGCGCTGATCGTAGGCGTGATAGGCGGCGCGGCGGGCTTGGTGCTGAGCTTTATCGCCAAGTGGCTGATACCGGTGATCTTCGCGTCCCGTGAGCTGCGGTGCGTGCTGCCCTGGTGGCTGGCGGTCTGCGGCGTGGTGTTTTCCGGCTGCGTGGCCATTGCCGCCGCATGGATCCCCGCACGAAAGGCAACGCTGATCAGCCCCAACGAGGCCATCCGCTCTGAGTGAGGAGGTAGCTTTTATGAAAAAGATATGCTGTGCGATTCTGGCCGTGCTCTGCATCCTGCCGTGTCTGGCAGGCTGCGGGAAAGCGGATGCCGCCAATGAGGAGCCACTGATCCGCAACTTCGTGATCGGCAACAGCACGGCGGAGATCCAGGCCCACACGGAGGATGGCGAGACGCGCTATGTGATCGCCATTACGCTGCCGACGGATACAGATTTCAAAAACTGTGCCGCAAATGTAGAACTTGCCCCGGATGCAGCACTGTCCATAGATGATAGCCCCTGCATCGTGAACGAGTTGGGCGGACGGATCATCTTGAACTTAACATTGGAAGATCGTAATCTGGTGGTCACTCGTGGTGAGCAAAGTCAGACCTACAGTTTTCAGGTCGGATTAGAATGAGAGATAATTCAATGAAAAAGATTTCAATTATTTTTACAGTGCTTATTATCGCACTGCTATTAACGCTGACAGCCTGCGGACAGCAGGTAGACGAACCCGCCAGCTCTGATGGTGCATCGACAAACGCAATATCTTCTGTAAATGTTAATGGGAAGGAGTGCCGCGTCGATGCTGTGAAAAACCCCGGCGGCCAGGAAACCGGGATGCTGTTCAGCATTTCCATCCCGAAAGCGGCAGTTCAGGACGAGACGAACGTCACACTGACGCTGGAGCTTGGCTCTGGTTGGTCGATTTCAGAGGATAGTAATTGTATAGTCCAGATGGATGGCAGCAATGTCATTGTGGATTTGAGTGAAGAAGCGCCGTTAATTATCGTAAAGGCTGACGCCATGGATAAGACACGCTGCTACCATCTGGCTGTAGAATAGCAGGAAGTTTTATGTTTTCTGTTCTGATTTTACGGAGGTGATGCCAGTGGGTTAATTGAAGAACCGCAACGATATGCAAAAAAGAAGATTTTAGAAAGGACAGCATATGAAAAAAATGATTTCTCGGCGCCTCGTAGCGCTCTGCATGGCGTTTGCCATGATGTTCTCTCTGCTGACTGTTGTTCACGCGGAAGGCTCTAACGATGGTCTGTCTGCTCCTACTACTCATACCGAGGTAGCTAAGCCGGCCACGATCAACTCCATTTCTGTTGGATCTGCGACTGCCTATTATGAGACGGACGATAACACCGGCAATACCACTTACATCCGTGCCTTGCTGACCGGCAAGACCGAGTATGACCTGAAGAACGCTACGGTTACGGTCAATCTGACGAACAGCAGTACTGCAGTTGCCTTGGATGGTACGGCTATTACCGGTGGTACCACGTCTCGTACCTTCACAACGGACTTGATGAATAAGGCACATACCCTTACCATCGGCGGTGTTGATTATATTCTGGCAGCAGGTTTACCCAGCGGTCGGGTTTCCATCGACTCGAACGATCCTCTCGGCTTGGGTACTGTGACAATGGCCGGAACGACCATGGATGTCTATGGTGCCAATGTTCAGAACCCCTTCATGGGCAACACCTATTTCGTTAATAGAAACACCAACTGGACCTTCATTAACTATTTCATTTCTGGTGTTTTGCCTA
>ERZ506917.741-NODE-741-length-11811-cov-7.553334_pt1 | contig 11811 bp, 9 predicted proteins | sample MGYA00512904_ERZ506917 | MGnify/ENA metagenome assembly ERZ506917 | reverse complement strand
ACGCGCGCAGGAGATCATCAAAAAAAGTGATGTGCTGTGTATCTATGGGTTGTCACTTGGCGATTCTGATTTAATGTGGCGAAAAGCTATTTGCGACTGGATGGTTGACAATCCACTGCATCATGTGTTTTTGTACATTTACGAAGCTTCTTCTAAAAAGCTTTCCCAGGCTGACGAACGTATGGACTATGAAGAATACCTTAAGGAAAACATCTTTAAGAGTTGGGGCATCGAAAGCAGGTACATATGTCCGTTCTCAAGCCAGCTTCACATACCTGTATCAAAGAATATTTTTGATTTTCAGAATATCTCCGAAAACATTCTTAACCGCTATTCAAAGCCTCTTAATTTCAAATTTTTAGGTGACTGAAACTAGTATTTTTATCATTTAGCTTCATTCAGAGTAAAAAACTCAGCCATTGAGATTCCCAATGCTTTGCAGATCAATTCAATCGTATCCACAGAAAGCTGCGTGCTACGGTACCGGGGATTTGCAAGAGTACTGTAAGGAATCCCACTGTCCTTAGAAAATTGAAAGATATTTGTGTTTCTGGCTCGCAGAAGCTCGTCCAATCGTGCATTCGTATTCAAAATCACACTCACTCCTATCACAAAAGCAAACCGCTTTTTACTTCAATGATAGCATTATATCAGAAACAGTGTACAATAATTCGGACTTATAGAACCCGTCCCACAATTCGGAACTCCAGTTCCGGAGAAGCAGGTTTCGGTGCATACGCTTTGTTGTAGGACACCAGCACCGGCTGCATCCGCCGCACGCTGTCACTGCAGAGGTACGTTTCCGGATCCTCCGGCTCTTGTTCGGCGTATGCCTTGATGTAACCCTGCCCATCGTAGATCATGACGCCAACTTCGCCGGTACGGAGTGTCTCGCATTGCTGCACCCAGACGATCTGACCGTCATGATAGACTGGTTCCATGCTGTCGCCGGACACCCGAACCCCGAACTCTGCACCATCCGGGATGCTGCTCTCCGGGAAACTGACCATCTCAAAGTTTCCTTCATCCAGAAACGCGCCTGTACCGGCGGATACCGGCAGGTTGCTGACCGGCATATCCCGATAGCGGATTTCCAGCATCGGTGTCGCCTCCCGATACTTCCCGGATGCGATCAGATCCTCCCGATATTCCTTTACCTTTCGACGCCCCTCTGCATTTAGCAGGGGGCGTTTTGTGTTGCTCACAAAATAGTCAAAGCCATCTTCCAGATGCAGCGCGGCGCAGACGGCCAGAAGCTGGTATGCACTCGGAACCGCCTTGCCAAGCTCCCACTTGTTGAGTGCCGTCCGCGTGATTTCAACACCATACTGCGCGAGCAGCTGGCTGAACTGCTCCAAGCTGATTTTTAAGTCCTTCCGCGCGGCGTGGATCTGTTTCCCAACGTAGTTGGCATCCTTTTCAGCAACCGCATCATAGAAGCTGGATTGTCCTTTATATGTGGTTAAGCGGCTAATAGAAGCCATACGAATCCCTCCTGTTTGTTGATACCTGAATTATATAGTTCCATCGTTCCAATGTCAATAAAAATAGCTTATAGTTCTACAAATGAGAAATTGACGTAGCTTAATATTCGCTATATGATATAACCATCATCAATCCTGTTTTACATGTTGGAACACGCGCCTCCACTCCTTGGGCGCGTCTGTCGAAGCCTCTCCAGACAGTTTTGTTCCGATCAGGGATTGTCAGCATACAGAATTGAAGTCAAACATGGAATCAGGAAAGAGGGGTAAGCATGAATCCAGCAGTAAATTATGCAGTGAAAACGGATCGAGCGATCAGATGCCCGATTTGCCAAAGAGGACGGCTTCTCAATGCCGCCGAACATACAGACCTTCGCAGCCTGCGCCTGTTCCGACCGGAGCAGGCAGACCGTGCGCAATGGTTCTCCAAATGCCCGAAGTGCGGGCAGCAAATCGGGATTGCAATCTGCCCGGTTGAAGTAATCATCTAAACTGTAATTCAAAATCCAAATACTATGATACCAGTCAAGCGCACCAACCGCCCACCTTAGAATGTGGGAACGCCGCGTTCGGAGCCTTACGGTAAGCTGTTCAGCTTTCCGTAGGGCTTCTTTTTTGCGTTTATGCCCCTTTCGCTGAATAGCGGAAAGGGCGTACATGTGCAGATGGTCTGAGAGTGTAGCGAAATATCCGTAGCTCCATCTTGAAATTTTACAAAATTTTGAGATTGGAGCTTACGAATGTACAACTGGAAAGATACGCGGAATTACAGACGCTTCCGCGACGAAAACGGCAATGTCATTGCCAACATCATTTACGTTGACGGCGAGGAAGTCGCCGTTTCAGATGAAGTGTATGAAGCCTACGCAAGCATGGATCGCCGGGAGCGGTATCTGGAAGAACGGGATAACGACGACAAACCGTTGTCCGTGGATGCGCTTTTGGAGGAAGGCTACTCCGAAGCTGCACTCTGCAGTGCAGAGAATCTGGAGGACATGATTGCGGACAAGTTGCTGGTCAAAAGGTTACACGCAGTCTTGGAAACGTTGGACCCGGCCGATCGGGAAATGATCCACGCGGTGTTTTTTGATGGTCTGTCGATGCGCGAGTACGCAAAGCGGCTTGGCGTATATCCCCGCGCAGTCGTTTATCGGATGGAGCGTCTCCTGAAAGCGCTTCGAAAAATGCTGTGAAAAATTATTTCAAAAATTTTTGAAAATCTGTTATTCACTTGGTCGTTTTTTCGGGAGGGATAGTGAGGGAATTCGAAACACCCCTCACTGGACCTTGAAAAGTGAATATCAGCAACGCGGATCACACCGCAGGTTAGGAAACGCGCACGGCGCGCGCGAGGATCCGGAAGCAGCGAGCTTCCGGCGAGCGAGAAACGCGCCGTGGGCAGCCTTGGCAGGCTGCATCATGCCGCCCAACCTGTTTGGACACACAACGTCTAGCCTGCACGTAAGACAGGCTGCCATGCGCTGGGGTTGAAAGCAGTAAAGACCCCAGTTACAGGCTGTGAGAGCTGCCAAGCTCTGTCTGCGCTGTTCCCCATCGCCGGGGCGCGAGCTGCAAATACGGCGTAAGAAAGCCATAGCGACTATACTAGCGACTACACAGGGCGGAAATTCATATTTCAAACTTGCATAGCGACTATTGTAGCGACTACAAAATCCAACGTGCAGAAAGGCAGAATTTCAGGTCTGGTACAAAAGAAAAAATGGAATTTTTTTCTGATAATTCCGGGGACGGGGAGTACCTCGGGCTTTTCTTGCTGCGCAAGAAAAGCGCAAGCATCGCGTTTTGGTACCAAAACGCAGCTTGCAGGGAAAACCCTGACCCCAATGCCGCCTGCAGGCGGAGGACTAACGGTTGAACTATGGCACAAGTCGGAAACGCACATCGGCGCAGCCGTTTGCTCCACGGCGTGGGGCGCGTCGTGCCGACGTGTGCGGTTTTATGGGCCAACCGCGCATCCGTGCAGGTCTGCGCCACACAAACGCCACGTCCGCCCACCGTGCAGCGCAAAAAAACGAGGGCTGGCATCAAGCCAGCCCTCGCCTTGCAAATCGAATGAGGGAGATGATCCATGACAAAACTGTGCAGCCCACCAGCGCTAGAAAGATCCCGTCCGCAAACGCCGTGTGTGCACGATACCACGGTCGAAACGCTGTGAGCATCAACACCAGGTACACCAGCGGATATGGATAATCTCAATTTCATTGCAATACGAATCAGCAAGAGCAGCAGTTGAATCATCACGGAAAAACAGGCAGTTAACATCGGCAATCCTCCTCAAACGGTTTGTCGGATGTTAACTCTCCTGGCTGCTTTTTACAAGTACTATTTTGAAAATCAAATCAGGGAGGTCGTCATGAACCAAACTACAAAACCAGCGGCCTGCCCTGATTCCGTCCGTGTTGAGCGCATTCAGATCTCGCACGGGCGAGCCATCCGCGTCGTCTCCGTTTTTCCGAAAAACGCGAGTCAGACAGCGGAAGAAAAACTCAGGGTTTTGGCCGCGTTGGAACTTCAGCGAAAAAGCCGGCATAAGGGCTAGACTTCTCGCTCCGCTTGGAGTATTGTGTGCTCACAATGCTCTGAGCGGTTTGACTCAAAGGAGGAAAGACAAATGTCAAACCAGAAGAAAACCGCCCTCTACTGCCGGCTCAGTCAGGACGATGGCTTAGATGGCGATTCCAACAGCATCCAGAATCAAAAAAGTATCCTGCAAAAGTTTGCAGAAGATCATCATTTTCCAAATCCGTGTTTCTATGTGGACGACGGTTTTTCAGGCGGTAACTTCCAAAGACCTGCATTTCAGCAGATGATCGCGGATATGGAAAACGGCAAGATTGGAATCATTGTGACCAAGGATCTCAGCCGCCTTGGCAGAAATCAGCTTCACACCGGTCTCTACATTGAGGAACGCTTTCCGATGTTCGGTGTTCGGTACATTGCAATCAACGACAATGTGGACACGGAAAACGCAGAGAGCAAGGATCTCATGCCGTTCAAAAATTTGTTCAAGAACATCTCCCATTCGGGAAAGGTAAGTAATGATTTCTCCCTTTTCAGACGGTTTTGCTGTATCAATCGCTGTTTTCGTTGTTCCTGCGGTAAGTTTTCCATAGTTCATGGAGTGCAAGCTGCCATTGGATTCCGGGCGGCAGCCATAGGTGAAAAAAGGGATTTACCCGAAACGCATCCGGTTCAGCAGCGGACTGAATCCAGACGCCCTTGCCGCTCAACTCGCGCAAAGCCTGCATCCAAAGGATTGGGTCGCGCGCTATCCGTGTAAGATCGGCAACAAGGAGGATGTCCGCCTTTTGCTCCACCGCCTCCTGACAAGCCCTTTTCCAGCCGTCGCGGTCAAGTGTAGTTCCTTTTTCATACTCGCTGACTTCTCCCACGATTTCATAACCCAGCCGCTCGGCCTGCTCATGCAGTCGGGCGCTTTGTGCTTCCAGCGTATGGTCGTCGGCAAGCTGCGTCTGCGTTGCTACCCGGCAATATAATACCACACGCTTGCTTTTGTTGCTATCCATGATCTGACCTCCATTCAGATATTCCCGACAAAGCGGTAATAGATTTTGATATCACGGACATTTTTCCCATCAACGACGGTCTTTTCTCCGACCTCAATGCGGTCGATCAGCTCGTCCACCGTTTCACGGTCAATCTCCCGTATGTGCAGGTGCTTTCGGACGACTGCCGCCCAGCTTTGGATGTCTGCGGCACTCTGCTCATACTGCCTGACTTCCGCAAGAAGCGTATCCAGCCGGTCGCTTCGCTGGCGGCGCTCCTGCTCGGCCTTTTCAAGCAGCACGGCGAAGGACGCTGCGCTGATGCTGCCGCAAACCTTGTCCTCATAGAGCTTTGCGGTCATTTGCTCCAGCTCATAGACGCGGCGGCGCAGCTTCCCAATCTCCTGCCGGACGCTTTCCTGACGCTCTGCGTCTGCGGCGGTGCGCTGCGCTTGCAGCCTGTCCAGCATGGCAGCTTCGTCCAGTTCCAGCGCCTCGGCATGGGAGCGGATCTCACCCATCACAAGCTCCGCGAGCGTCATTTCATAGATTGTGTGCCGTGAGCACGCACCATGGCCGGAGCTCGTATAGCGGGAGCAGAAATAGGAAACATAGCGTTTGGACGTGCCGTTCTTGCGGCGCTGCGTCTCCCGGTTGCCCTGAAGGGGGGCTTTGCAGTCGGCGCAGACGAGCTTGCCGGTGAACAGGAAGGGCTTCGGCGGGGCGTTGTCCGCCGAGAGCCGCGTCCTTTCCCGGTTGATGGCCTGCACTTCATTCCATACCTCCGGGGAGATGATGGCTTCATGCAGAGCCTCATGCCGTATCCATTCGGATTCCGGCTTATAGATCATGGTGTCGTCCTTATAGGAGCGCGAGCCGGTCTGATTCTGAATAAGATTTCCGGTGTAGACTTCGTTTGTCAGTATGTTCTTCACCGTGGCGTACATCCAAAGGTTCGCGTACTTGCAGGAGCCGTTGCCGTACCGTTTCGCCCAATACCAGCGTGGGGACAAAATGCCCTCGCTGTTCAGCACGGCGGCGATCTTGCCATAGGCCATGCCGCCGCGCCGTAGCTCGAACATCCGGCGCACCACGGCGGCTGCTTCCTCGTCGATCACCAGCCGGTGCCTGTCCTCCTCGCTCTTGCGGTAGCCGTAGGGCGCGTAGGCGGCGATATACTGGCCGCTGCGCATTTTGGTGTGAAGGACGGATTTTACCTTATTGGAGAGGTCTTTCAAGTGGTAGTCGTTCATCAGACTGCGGAAGTGCAGCATATCCGTGTTGTCGCCCTCGGTGTCGAGGCAGTCAAGGACGGATACGAAGCGGCAGCCCAACGAGGGGAAAACAACGTCGGTATAGCGTCCGACCTCCACAAAATCACGACCCAGCCGTGATAGGTCTTTCACAAGGATCAGGTTGATGAGGCCGTGCCGCGCGTCCTCCAGCATCTCCAGAAATCCGGGACGCTGAAAATTTCCACCGCTATAACCGTCGTCCCGGTAGGACTTGACCTCCGTCCAGCCGTTGAGCATTACGAATTTGGAAAGCAGTTCATATTGATTCTCGATGCTGACGGATTCATCAGCGGGGATATAGTTTTTCGCCTTGGTGGAGTTGGAGGCGTCGTCCACGCTCAACCGGCAGTAAATGCCGACCTTATATAGCTTTTTCATACGCTTCCAGCCTCTCCTGTGCCAGCGCGTCGTCCACGCTGCCGACGTAGCGGTAGACCACCTTGACGTCGCAGATGCGCTGTCCGTTGACCTTCTGCGCCTCGCCCACCTCGATGCGGTCCACCAGCTCAAAGAGGATGCTTTCGTCCAGCGCCGTGATCTCGGTGTAGCGGCGGATGACCTCCATCCAGCGGTTTGCGTCCTGCCGGTTCTCAAGCTGCGCTCTGACCTTCTGCTCCAGCTCCGGGATGGCGGCGGCTTTTTCCGCCCGTTCGGTTTCGTATTTCCGCATGAGCGTCTGAAAGACCGTCTGGGGGATGGTGCCGGTGCATTTGTCCTCATAGAGATTCTGCATCAGCCGTTCCAGCTCCGTCATACGCGCCGCTGCCGCTTTCAGCTCCTGCTCATAGGAGATAACGCGGCTGCGGCTTTCCTTTTCCTTCATGCGGCTGATCTGCTCGGCAAGGCGCTCGCCGTCGCACTCGACGAAGCGCGCCTTTTCACGGATGTCCGTCAGCACCAGCTCCTCCAGCACATTCTCATAGATGGAGTGGATGGTGCAGGCGCTTTTGCCGCTTCTGGCATAGTTGCCGCAGATAAAGGAGCTGTACCGCCCCGGCGTTCCGTCCTTATAGGTGAAGCGCTCGATGTGGTTGCGCATCTTGAAGCCGCAGTCTGCGCAGTAGACAAGGCCGGTGAAGATGCTGCGGATGCCGTCCGTGGGCGGCGTCTTGCGCACCTTCTTTTTGTCGATGCTGACCACGGTATCCCAGACCTCGCGGGAGATGATGGGTTCGTGGGTTCCCTCCACCCGTATCCATTCCTCCTCCGGCTTGTTGATGAGCTTTCTGGACTTGTAGGACAGCGTGCCGGTTTTGCCCTGCACCATGTTCCCGATGTAGACCTCGCTGCGGATGAGAGCTTTGACGGTGGTTTCCGCCCACTTGTGGTTGACGTTGCGCGGGTCGCTGCGCCCCTTGCGCTGATAGTAGAGCGCACCGGGCGGCAGAACGCCCTCCTCGTTGAGCGTGACGGCGATGGCACGGAAGCCCATGCCGGAGGCGCGCATGGAAAAAATGCGGCGCACGGTAGGGGCGGTTTCCTCGTCGATGACAAGGTGGTGCTTATCCTCCGGGTCGCGCTTGTAGCCGTAGGCGGGGTAGGTTCCCATGAACTTGCCGCTTTCCGCGCAGGCTCTTTTGACCGCCTTGACCTTCTTGGAGGTGTCCCGGCTGTAAAACTCGTTAAATAAATTCAAAAAGCACATGACGTCGGTGCTGCCGTTGTCACTCATGGTGTCGATGCCGTTGTTCAGCGCGATAAAACGGCAGCCCAGCGAGGGGAACAGGTAGTCCGTGTACTGTCCGAACTCGATGTAGTTACGCCCAAAGCGCGATAGGTCTTTTACCAGAATGAGGTTGATTTTCTTGGCTTTTGCATCTTCGATGAGGCGTTTGACGCCGGGTCTGTCGAAATTCGTACCTGAGTACCCGTCGTCGCAGTACACCGCGATCTCGTTCCAGCCCCGCTGACGCACATAGCTTTGCAGCAGGAGCTTCTGATTTTCAATGGATACGGACTCCCCGTCGCGCTCATCGTCGTTGCTGAGCCTGCAATAGATGCCTACGTTGTATGTCTTTTCGATCATCTGTATTTTACCTCCCGATTCTCTGCGATTCATACATCCGTGCGGCGTGATGGCTCTCGCAGGTTTTCCCTGCAAGAATATGATACCGGGGATACCATCTTCGCGCAAGGATGCCGCCGCAGGGAGGCTGATTGTCTGTTACGATGCGTGACAGGGCTGCGCGGCCGCGGGAGCGTCCAGCTCCGTCATGGCGCGGCGCACCGCAAGCTGCTCCAGCGTCCTGCCAAGGTCCTTTTCGCCGGAAAACACGCTTGTCACGCGATAGAGGGTCTTGCCGATCCTGACCTCCTTATAAGAGGCGACCGGCTCTTTGGGGATGGCTTGCTTCTGCATAAACGCACCTCCGATTTATCCTATAAGTCCCGCTGCCACGATATGACAGCGGGGCTTGTTCGTATTCGTTCCGGCAGAGCAGCCGCGCCGGGAGGGTTGCCGTCATGCTGCATGATACTGCACCGGCGCGGCTGTCTGCGTATGTTGTGTCATGTAGTTTTGTTCCGCCGTATTTGTCACCGCCCCCGGCGCGAGGCGTATATCGCCTCTGGGACCGGCAGCAGCCGCCTTTGGCAAGGCTGTCCCATTCCCGCAGCGCCGTGGCTTGTAAGGCTCACGAGCGCCGCAGGAATCCCCCTCAAGTCAGTGGGAGGCCGTAGCTGGGGTTGCATATCGCCCGCGCTGTCATCGCGCCCGATGCTGCCATGCATCGGGTCAAAGGCCGCGTAGATCGCTCGGACAGCCGCCCGTCCCGAAGGGTGGGAGGTCTGTCGTCATGGCGGCGCGCCTTTTGTCGCTTGGCTTTTCAGCCGCGCGGGGTCTGTGCTGATACCGGTGTCTATGCGGTTGTCAAGGAGCAGAGGCGAGCGAGAATAATATCCCTCTCATATACCTCAAGAAAAATCGGGCAAAAGTTCGGGGTGTTAGCGAAACTTTTTGAGAAAATTCCTGAGATTTTTCCGTCCGCGTGAAATCGCTTCCGAAACTGTGCTTTTAACAACACCTTCGCTGGCCGCAATTTCAAGCTGGGATCGTCCTTCAACGAAATGAGCAAGAACACGCCGCCGCTGTGCGGGCGTGAGCTGTGCCATTGCTTCTTTCAGCAGCCGTTCCAGTTCCATGCGCTCCAGCGCCTCATCCGGCTGTTCCGGCAGATTCAGAGCCTCCGCCTCAATGCCGTCGCCGGCGTCCAGTGAATAGAACGCCTTGTTGTCGCGGATGTACTGCGCGTAGTTGATCTGAAGCCGCTTATCTTCTTCAAGAAACGCGGCAACTTCATCGGAAACCTCGATAAAGGTATCCTCGGTGTACCACGGATAAAGCTCTCGCAGGTTGATCGTTGTCATGTTGTATTCCTCCGTTTGGATGTTTTTGTTCGGTGTTGCGGTCGAATCCAAACGGAGAGCGGCGGGGAGCGGCAGCCCACGGCGAAGAAGTGCCGTGGATGACAAAAAGCACCTATAAAGGCTTCAAAACCTTCATAGGTGCTCAATAGGCGCAATGAAACAGCAGAAAGGGCAGGCGGGTGCAGAAAACTGCTTTCATTCCGTATTAGTCCGGTTATGCGATTTGTGCGGCGGCAAGCCGCATCAGCGACACCTCCCGTACTCTTTTGTCATAGACTGATTTCCTTTCTGCTCAAATCGGATAGAAATGGCGAAAGGCGGTTGTTCAAAAGAGCAACCGCCTTTCCTGACGAATGAAACCGAAAAGGGGCGCGGGGCTATTTGCCCGTGCCCCTAAAGGTGAACCTGTTTACTTTTCGATGATTTGCAGCGCTTCTTCCTCACGCCGCCGCCTGATCTGCCATGTGGTCAGCGCAAGGCATCCGGCAAGAGATGTACAGAGGGAGAATCCCCACAAGCCTAACACGCTGTTGTCGCCGGTCTTTGGGATTTGCAGCCGCTTCGGGTCGATCCAGCCCATCAGGCCGCCGGGAGCCTTGCCCTGCACCAGCTCATACTTCTCAATGAAGCGGTGGAGCATGGCGGCGATCTCAGCGCGGGTCGCCGTGCCCTGCGGGTCAAGCAGATTGCCGGATTTTCCCTTCATCAATCCACTGCCGACCGCCCATTGCATCGCCGTCTTTGCGTAATCCGTGATCTTGTCCGCGTCCTTGAACTTGTCCAGATTTCCCTTGACGGTCAGATCGTAGCCCTTGTAGTCTGCGTAGCGGTAGAAGATGGCTGCAAGCTGTTCGCGGGTGATGGGATCGTCCGGGCCAAATTTGTCTTTGCCGTAGCCCGCAAAAATGCCGTTCTCCGCTGTCCATGTGATCGCGTCAGCGTACCACTTTCCGACCTCCACATCGGTAAAGCTGTTTTTGCCCTTCGGCGCGGGGCTGCCCTCCATGCGCCAGAGAATGGTCGCCATCATGCCGCGCGTTGCCGTCCCATGCGGACTGAACAGTGTCTTGCTCGTGCCGAGCATCAGGCCATTTTCGTAGACGAACATCACATCGCTGTAGAACCAGTCCTTTTCAGAAACATCGGTAAAGGGATTCGCGCCTGTGTTCGGATTTTCGTCCACGCGCCAGCCTGCATACACGGTCATATCCTTCGTCAGATAAACACCGGAAACCTTGTTTGTCAGGCTGCGTTCGCTGTACCAGCCGATAAAGGTATGCCCGCGCCAGGTCGGGACGTACTTTGTCAGGTCAATGTAGGTATTGTACGCTTCCCGCACGCTGGGAATATCACTGCCGCTGCCGGTTTCAAAGCGCAGCGTGTAGTAGGTGACGGGCGGATTGTAGCCGCCGCCACCGCCGGCGGGGTAGGTCCAGTGAGCGTAGACGGTGGTATTTGCATGGAATACGGTATCCGTCGTGATCTTTGTGCCGCCGCTCTTTTCGGTGTACCAGCCATCGAAGCTGTAACTGCCGCTTCGGGAGGCGCTGGGCAGAGAGGTCAGCTTCCGATTGGTAGTGGTCATGCTGCCGACAGAGGGCGTACCGCCGTTGCCGTCAAAGATGACGGTAAACTCGGCAGGCGCAGGAGGCGCATCCTCCTCGAAGATCGCCTTGATCGTCACATTGCCGTTCGGCATGGTGAATTTGTTATTGCTGATGGTCACGCCGCCGCTGATGACCTCCCACTCCTTGAAGTGGTAGCCGGTATTGGGCGTAGCGGTCAGGATGATTTCTGTGCCGGCAACCGCCTTTACATGAGAAGCGGAAGCTGTGCCGTTTCCATCCGTTTTCACGGTGATGGTGAACTCGGTGGGAGCAGGAGGTGCGTCCTTCTCGAAGATGGCCCTGACCTCCACGTTGTCGTTCGGCATGAGGAACTTGTCGTCCTTGATGGCCACGCCGCCGCTGATGACCTTCCACTCCTTAAAGTGGTAGCCCTCGTTGGGCATGGCGGTCAGGATGATTGTCGTACCGGCCGCAGCGGTGGAAGGAGTTGCGGTGCCGGTGCCGTTTCCGTCATTACTGACGGTGACGGTGTAGGTGGTGGGGGTAATAACGCTGTTTTCCCACAGCGCCT
>ERZ506917.738-NODE-738-length-11841-cov-3.654336_pt1 | contig 11841 bp, 10 predicted proteins | sample MGYA00512904_ERZ506917 | MGnify/ENA metagenome assembly ERZ506917 | reverse complement strand
AACTTGACGTCAAGCGCCTTCGCTACGTCCTCCAGCTTCATATCACACGCAAAATGAAGATAGAATATCTGACCTGTCAGTTCATCGGTCTTCATTATGTCATCGAAAATCTGCTTCGCAACGATCTTGTTGCTGATAACGTCCTCAAGTCTTTGCTGAGGTTTGGACATCTCCCGCTCGATAGCGACCATTTCTTCTTCGGTATAGTCGGAAAAAGAGGTAACCTTGTCATCCTTCTTCCTGCCCGAAAAATAGGTGCGGCATTCAAACTTCGCTATATTTATAAGGAAAGCCTCGGGGCTTTCAATGTCCTCGTGTCCTTTTTCGCTTATACGCTTGAAGAAACGTGTATAGACGTTCTGAATAATATCTTCCGCATCTTCCATATTTCCGCATTTGCTGACTACAAAACGGGAAACGGATCTGCAGGTTTCGTTGTAGACACGGTTGAAATATTCTTCGTTATTCTCGTGACCTCCGTGAATCTCTGCGCCCATCGGCTCACCTCACTTTGTCACCTACTTTGTAGTAGGCTGAATTTCAGAAAAAGTTTCACTCAAAATGAAAATTCTGTGTATCGGATAAGTAAAAAAATACGAATGTTTTTTGTGCAGTATAACCATATATTGATTTTTGACTGCCGGGAAGCAGAATATATGGCACGAAGTGCGTGCTGTCTGTATATTTCCTCTATTATATTGTACATTAAACGGGGCGGTTAGTCAAGGGGAACATAATAAACGGAGCAGAATAAAGAAAATGTGTCGTTTGTAACGTTTGCAACACATACAAATGAAACGGATTTTACAAAAACAGTTAATAACAGAACCGGAGCTTAGCTTAATGCTAAGTTTTTTGTTATACAAATTGTTGTATTTTCAGATTTAATGCTGTAAACGTACAAAATCCCATTAATGTTTATATTGTTTCACCAAAACAAAAATGTATTTTTGTGCAAAATGCCACTTGCAAATCTAATTGCGATATAGTATGATTAAAAATAGCTTAAATGCAAAAAAATATTTTATGGAGGACAAAAAAATGAAGTTTACAAAAACTTTAGCTGCAATCGCAGCAGCTTCACTCGCAGTATCATCACTTGCAGTAAGCGCATTTGCAGCAGACGCATTAGTTTCAATGACTGTTCCTGAGAACAGTAAACCTCAGGATGCAGGTCAGGTTAATTTATGGGAACTTCCCTTTGATGACAGCGTTGAAGCATGGGCAGGCAAGGTTGATAAGGCAGTAGCTACTGTTACAACTGAGGCTTATGCTAACGGTGCTTTAGGCGGTAACACTGTTGCCAATAACGGTTGGGCTTCATCAGACCAGATCGAAAGCAGTGAAGCCGGCACACATGAATGGGTTTGGGACAGCATCGGCGGTCTTCAGACTCAGGACGCAGACGGTAAGTCAAACGGTTACTTCAAGGTAGAAGTATGGTGGATGAATGCTCTGGGAGAAAAGGGCAATCAGACTCCTGCTACATTAACAATCGACAAGGTTGATTTCTATGATAAGGCCGGCGATTTACTCGCTACATATCCCGCAGCTGCTGACACAGATACAAAGCCCGCTGAGCCTAAGCCTATTCAGACAAAGGCAGATATTTCATTTACCGATAAGAAAACTCCGTCATACACATACACAGTTAAGGGCGACATTGATACGCTTAAGGTTGATGTTGCACTTTCAGCTGATGCAGCAGCAGCTCAAGCAGGTTGGAACGATTGGTGCTCTGCAGGCGTTGCTGTTAAGAACCCCGACGGTACAGTTAAGTACTATCAGTGGGGCGGCGCCAGCGTAACATGGTCTTGGGATGTAGACGGTGATAATGTTGGAGAAACTAAAGACGGCGTTGACACCGAAACATGGGTAGGCACTGTCGGCGCTGACGGTGGTCAGATTTCTATCCCCGTTGTTAAGGGTGCTGTAGTTGATTTCTACTGCTTAAGCTGGGATACATATAAAGGCGTTCAGTACACATTAACAATCAACGATGAAGAAGCTGCAGTAAAGCCCGTTGATCCTGTTGATCCTGTTGATCCTGTTGATCCTGTTGATCCTCCTGTTGATCCCGGTAAGACTGAAGATCCTGCTGAGCCTGTAGCTCCCGCTGACGTTAAAATTGCTAACTCAGGTAGGACAGTTATCGATTCAGGTCTTGTTCGTACAAACATCATCAATGAATGGACCGGCAACGATGCAGACGTAATCGCTGATAAGGCTGCTTTTGCAGGTGCTAACAAGATTTCTGTTAAGTTTACAGTTACAAACTTCACAACTCCCTTCAAGGCTTGGATCGCTATGGCTGACTCCAAGTGGGAATGCCAGTTCCAGGGCGAAGGTGACAAGCGCAATGCAAACGCTAAGTGCACTCCCGTTGAAGTAACAGGTAATGGTACTTATGTTGTAACAATCGACCTTGACAAGGTTATCGATGGTGTGGCATTCATCTCAGTTTGCACAGACCTCAAGGCTGCTGACGGCGATGCTATCCCCACAATCGCTATCGATCAGGTTAGAATCAATGAAGAAATCACAGTAAAGCCCGGCGAATCAGAAGATCCTACTAAGCCCGGCGAATCAGATCCTGTTAAGCCCGGCGAATCAGATCCTGTTAAGCCCGGCGATTGCTCAGGCGAGCCCGTTAACCCTCCTACAGGTGCTGCAGTAGCAGTTATCCCTGCAGTTCTCGCAGCAGCAGCAGTTGCTACAACAGGTATCGTTCTTAAGAAGAGAAGCAAGTAATCACTTTTAAGTGATGAGATGCTTTAATTAAAGAGCATACAGCCCCTCCGCTTATGGCGGAGGGGCTTTTGTTATATCTGTATTATCGGATTTGAATTTCGGGTATATAAATGAAGCCACAGCAAAAGCTGTGGCTTTCATATTGTCGCTAAACTAAAGCACCACAACGGTGAAATGAGAGCGGCGGTTATTTTGAAAAGGACTAACCGAAACTTTTGGTTTCTCTTTTTAACGTTTATTACCGCCGGTAACGAAAGTCAGGCAAAGCTCAATCAAATAGAACGGCGAATTTGATGCGGCACATTGCCGCAGGCGGAATTTGAAGCGGGTCACAGCCGTTCGTTGTGGAAGGGTCTGCGTTTGTTTTCAAGAACGACCTTGACGATTGCAGAGTATATATCCTTTCGGGCATAGCTGCAATAGCCGTCTACTACCGAACGCTCCTCATCCTGTGTTACCGTTACTATTTTTACGGGAACAAGGTCAAGCACCTTTTCGGATATTATCCGCTTGCATTTTTCGCAATGGCAGGTGTTGAAGCGTCTTAACGCATCGTCAAGTATCTCGTCAATGATTATGCGGTTTATGTCTATCGTTATCTGTCCTGTGTGACGTGTTACGCTTTTAACCGTCTGCTGTGGCTCATCGTCCTCGGGGATATGGAGCATCGGGTTATGCTTTGTGTGAGATTTAGGAGCGGATGTGCCTCGCTTTGACTGTGTATAGTTACGCAGTTTGTCCTCTACGGTGCTTTCGGCAAGCGATTTCTTCTCCCTTTCCTGCTCGGCAGGCGGTAAGAACGGATTGACACCTGAGGGCTTTGCATTTATAAGATTCATTACCTGTCTTGTCTTGCTTGATTTATATTCTTCTGCCACAGGAGGCGCTCCTTTCGTGAATTACTGTTTCTTTGCCGGTCTGCGGACGGGACGTTTGCTGTCCTTTCTCTGCGATTTTTTCATCGGCACACCGGTCACTTCGTTGATAAGACTGCGGTATTCTGCTGTTGCCTTGGAGCGTGGGGCATATTCCATTATTGAAATGCCGTGTGCAGGGGCTTCCGCAAGAGAAACGTTTGTGCTTATCCTTGAGCTGAGTATCTTTGTGCCAAGCTGTTCGGCTATCATTCCGGCAAGCTCCTCAACTTCTTTTGTAAGCACAAGTCGGGGATTATATTTATTAAGCAATATGCCTGTAATCTCCAGATCCTTGTTGTAATATTTCTTTACGGCGAAAATCGTTTCTTTAAGCTGTGCTATTCCCTGCAGGCTGAGTATCTCGGCTATCATCGGAATAATCAGCTTGTCCGCCGCTGTATATGCGTTTATCGTGAGGATTGAAAGCGCAGGTGGGGTGTCTATCATTATGTAATCATAATCGTCCATAACATCAGACAGTGCCTCTCTGAGAAGGTACTCTCTGCCAACACCGGTTAGCTCAAGCTCACAGCCCGACAACAGTATGTTTGCGGGGATAACATCGCAGTTATCCGTGCATTGTATTGCCTCTTTTACGGTGCAGTTTCCCTTGAATACATCGTACATAGTATAGCTTTCTTCTGCGTCAGCGCCAAGGCTGAAGCTGAGATTTCCCTGCGGATCGAGGTCTATTGCAAGAACGCTCTTACCGCTTTCGGTTAGTCCTCCGCAGAATGCGGCGCAGGTCGTGGTTTTTCCGACACCGCCCTTCTGATTTGTTATCGCTATAACAACTGCCATACAGTGTGTCCTCTCTTTGCTTTATCGGGTTAAATTTTAGGTTTTCAAATTATTTACAGATAAAAGCAATCATACCCGCTGAAAAAGCGGGTATGAATATTTCTGATTACTTTAATTACAATGTGTGCTGAAGATCTTCCATATCGGAATCTTCGGGCTGATAGATGTGGTAGTTTGCCTTACCGTTCTTCTTTACGAAGTACATAGCCTCGTCAGCGGCGGCAACTACCTTGTTGCTGTCATCGCCGTGTTCGGGGAAGAATGCAATACCGATACTTGCCTTTACGTTTATCGAAACGTTAGCAAGCTCGGAGTGGTAGCCTTCATAAAGCTCATCTATAAGGTCAAGCGACAGGCTCTCTATCTCCTCAATCTGCTTAGGATCGGTGATACAAAGAACAAACTCATCGCCGCCGAAACGTCCTGCGAATCCGCTTCCCTTTACACGCTGTTTGATACAGCCGGCAACATACTTGATAACCTCGTCACCTACGGAATGTCCGAAACGGTCGTTTATGAACTTGAAGTCGTCAACGTCTATAAAGAGTACTGCAACCTTTGCGTGTGCGCTACGCTCAATCTCACTCTTAAGCTCACGCTCAAATGTGCTTCTGTTATAAAGCTGTGATAAGAAGTCATAGCTTGCACGCTCGGAAAGCTGAAGCTCAAGCTTCTTTTCGCTGTCTATGTCGGTTACGACACCGATAACACGGAGCGGTTCGCCAAGACGGTCGGTAACGCAGAGCGCACGGATAGAGAACCATAACAGGCTTCCGTTTTTTGTGGTCATCTGATACTCGCCGCTGTGACCTGTTCTGTTCTTGAGCAGTGTGCTTATATCACGCTTATAGATTTCGGCATAATCCTCCGTCATTATCTTATCAAGGAACTTACCGTTTGCAAGCTGAGCTTCTGACGGGTCTATGTCGAACTTCTCCTTGAAGTTATCCGAAACGTACATTGTTTCCTTGTGGAAATCCCACTCGAACAGCATATTGTCCGAAATGTCCGAAATCGTTCTGTGAAGTTCCTCAGACATACTTACGTCATCGAGCATATTGTTGAACAGCTCGGAAATATCCTTGAACTCATTGTGTGCCTTTATATCAAGACGCTTGTCACGGTCGCCCTCCTGTATCTCACGGGCAACCTTTACCATCTCGTTCATCGGGTTTACGATAGACTTTGTGATAAGAATACCGAGCAGTGCGCATATAACAGCAAGAACCACCATAACACCGAGCGATATTGCAAGAGGAACTGTAATCTGCGACATTGCCATATTTGCAGGGTAAACGCTTACCCACTTCCAGTTTGACGTGGACGCACCTGTGAAATAATTGTAGCAGCCGAGCTTGCCGCCTGCGTTATAGTCAACGTTATTTTCAGCCGATGTGGGCTTAGTTGTGGACTTCATAACATCTATTATTCCGCTGTCGGAAATATCATCTATCTTCTGTACGGCGGTACCCTCGTAATTCAGCACACATCCTGTGCCGTCGGTTACGGAAAGATAGCCCTTGCCGTCGCCGTATGACGACTTAGACAGTATTTCGCTTATCTTTGAAAGGTCGATAATCTCTATGGCGAATCCGTCGATATTGTTAAGACTGTCCGCATCTATGCTCTTTGCAACGTAGAACACGCTTGTTTCGTAGTCCTCGTTATTCATATAGATCTTTGAAATCTTTGTCGAGCCTTCGGAATAGCCCTCAAGCTCCTCGAAGCCGAAGAAGCTCTCCTTCATGCCCTGTATATCCTCATATTCGTAAACGATATTGCCGGAGGGGTCGGTTATCACAAGGTTCTTGAAGCCGCTGTTTCTGTCGGCGATATTCTCGGCAATGAGCGAAAGCATTGACTTTGCGTCATCGCCCTGACCGCTCTTTGCAAGCGTTCCTGCAGACCTGCTGAATGAAAGATAAGCAACATCGGATATACACTCGTTTATGTACTGATTGATTATCTCCTGCTGAGCCGCCCCTGCCGCTCTTGCAAACTGGCTTACCGAATTTGCGGCAAAGCCCGTCATACTGAAATATCCCACTATGCCGACTATCAGCATCGGTATTACGGCGAAAGCCGTAGTGAGTATGCGTAAAGTCGTTTTAATCTTTAATGACTGCATTTTATAAAACCTCCGAAACCCTTAAATTCAATATCAATCAACCGTTTCATAATTTTATGTTAATTTAAAATCTGTCAAATCATATCACGTTTTTCACGTTCCTTCTGCAGCATTTCAAACTGCAGCTTGTAGATATATCTTGAAATAGTTTCTTCCTGCGAATGAGAAACACCGATAAAGCGGCATCCGTAGCCTGTATCGGTTTCCTGCGAATCTATCGCCTGTTCTCTCAGCACCTCCGCATTAAGCTCAAGGCGTGAGCCGGACAGATTGATTATCATCAGCAATTTGTCGCCTTTGGCGAAATGCCTGCGTGTGTCTGTGCAGATGAAAAATGCTCCGCCGACGTTTATATCCTTGATGTATATTTCGGCAGGCGGATCAAGCGGGGTGGGCTTGTCGTCGCCCTCCTGCATTCTTAGTGTTATAAACGCTCTTTCATTCGTTTTTATCTTGAAATATCTTCTGCGCTCTTCAAGAAGCTCCGCCTTATCGGGTCTTAATATCACATTAAGCTGGCGGTCGGTCGATACGGATACGTTAGTCTTGTATCTGTAGCGGTCGCCGTCACGCATACGGGCGATGACGTAAACATACTGAGATGTGTCGATCTCGGGCATTCTCTTGCCCTTTATCATCAGCATATTGTCGATAATATTATCGTTAAGGTCATACATTATCGGAAAATCGAAGTTGCTCTCGGTGTACATCAGCCGCTCACCGTCAAGCGAGGTTATCTCAAAAGAAGTAAAGTCTTCTTTCTTATAGCTCAAAAAGCACAACTCCCCTTTCCTTAAGACACGGGGAAAAGGCATTACAGCCGCACCCAACACGCCTATATTATCATTTATCATTAAGTATACAATAAATTGAACAATAAATCAAGCAGAATCGGCAGTTTTTTAGTCGGTTTTTAAAAATTCTGCGAATTGTTTAAAAAGTACAGCTTGTTTTTATACAATTTAATTAAGAAAAGTTCGTTGACTTTTGTAAGGCGGCTATAATATAATTAGTATAAGCAGAAGTTTGTCGTAAGGGAGGTGCGGTAGCGGAATGTTTTTCCGCAGGGTCTATGCAGAATTTTTTTCACGCCGACACATCGAAAGCACGCACTGTCTGCGAGAAAGCAAGCGTAGCTGTCGGAGCTGTGCTTGCGCTCCCGGCGCTTCTGAGCCTTATGTCGCTGATAATACAGACAAGAAATTGGCGGACGGAGGGGTTTCTCGCCGCAGGACTTGCGATTCCTGCGATATGCGTTGCCGTGTGGCTTGCGTTCACATTTCTTTTGTTCTTTATATGCGAAACACGGTCAAGACGTATAAAACGATGCACCTACTTCGAGATACAGAAATCCGCCGCAATTCTCAGCAGGTACGGCGGAAAAATATCGGCGGACACGGGCGGGATACAACGCAGGCTGTATATAATACCGTATGACGAGATGAAGCTGTCTGTGAAAAAGGGCAGGCTTGTCTTTACGGGGAAAATCAGATGCTATGAGGGCGACTCTGACCGTCTGGGGTACCACATAAGGCAGGGCAAGCCTGAATTTGACAGCTGGTGGCTTAATGAAAACGGCTTCAGGGAAATATCCTCGCTGACGCTTCCGCAGTGCTTCCCAAAGCAGAAAACGATTTTCAGACACTGCTCGCTCGCTCAGAAGCGGTATCAGCTAAGGTGCGAGAAAAAGAAAGCCGCCGAAACAAAGCCCGTTTCAAGACCGAAAACAAGAATGGTCTACAGGCAGGCAAGGAAAAGAACGTTTACCGAGCTTCCCACATTCGACAGGAAGTGGTAGCATATACGATTGTGCAGTCTGACCAAAAAATACAGCCGTTGCATATTGTCAGTCACCGCTTTTATAGAATTGTACAAAAATCAACAGATTTTTCCTACCAGCCTTGCAAAACGGTAAAAAATGTTGTATAATATACAATTGAGTTGTTAGAACTGTAACTCGAAATTTGTTAAAATCGCACCAAAAACCATATAATGTTAACATAACTTAAGGTGGTTTTCTACATATTGTAACTTTGTTACACCAAAATACAAAATGCGGAAATTGTTCATCGTATTAACTGTTTATGACACGGGGAACATTTCCTGAGAAGGACCGGCTTGAAAAGGAGGATATATGGCACTTTTCAACACAAACGCTTTTCGCATTACCGAACAGGGTCTGTCTGTTCTGTGGCAGAAGCAGCAGATAATCGCACAGAATATAGCAAACCAGGATACGCCCGGATATAACTGCAAGTATCTTGATTTTTACGCTGTACTCAAGGACAGGATGGAAAGCACAAGCGTTGTCGGAGGTAAGGCAAAGGAAGGCTCAAAGCAGGTCGAGCTTGCTACCAGAGTGTACGAGGACACTGCGACCAACACTCAGCCGGACGGCAACAACGTAGACGTTGATTCGCAGTCAAACGAGCTTGCGAAGGTACAGCTTCACTATCAGGCTCTCAAGAACCAGATGAACGGAGAGTTCACAAGACTGCGTTCGGCAATGAAAACGTAATTTTAGGCAGACGCCTTAAAATAATGGATTATATACAGTGAAACGGATTTCAACGCTTTTTTGACATACAGAAAGGAGTTTTTTGCATGGCATTTTTAAGCTCGCTTAATATAGCCGCATCGGGCATGGCAGCGGAAAGACTGCGTCTTGATGTAATTTCGCAGAACGTTGCGAACGCAAAAACCACCAGAACGGAGGACGGTACGCCGTACAGAAGGCAGGTCGTACTGTTCAGCGAAAACAAGGGTTTCAACTCTGTGCTTGAGGAAACTATAGCAAAGAGGAAAGAAAAAATAGCAGGGGGAGTGCCTGCGAATACTGTTTCTGCGACTAAAAACAAGGGCGTTCTTGTTACTGAGATAGTCGAGGACGAAACACCGCTCACACCGGTCTATGACCCGACACATCCCGACGCAGACGAGAACGGTTATTACTATCTGCCAAACGTTGACGTGGCAGAAGAGGAAATGGACGCTTTGGCGGCTACCCGTTCGTATGAAGCCAACCTTGCTGTGCTGAACGCTGTAAAATCAATGGCGCAGACGGCACTTAGCATAGGAAACAACTAACGATACCCGAAAGGAACTGATATAAATGTTTATAGTACCGCTTACAAGCAGTATCACCCCTATGGAAACGATGAGTCAGAAAAAGCAGACCGAAAGCACAGATGACGGCGAAGCAACGTTCTTTGATGTTTTTGAGTCGCTTGTAAAGAACGTCAAGGAAACCGATGCACAGGTACAGAAGGATTCTGTCGATCTTATGCTCGGCGATGTGGACGATCTTGCACAGATACAGGTAAATCTCGAAAAGGCGGCTACCGCTGTGGATCTGCTTGTTACTGTCAAGAACAAGGCTGTTGACGCATACAACGAGATAATGCGTATGACCGTCTGATCAATACTGATCTACACTTCAAGGGAAGGATACATATATAGATGAAGGATAAGCTTTCCGCTTTCTGGAGCGGATTCAAAGATAAATGGAGCTCGCTTGCGAAAAATCTGCGGATATTCATAATAACTGCGGTATCGGTAGTAATAGTTGCCGCAATCGTGCTTGCGATAGTGCTTAATCAGAAGGGATATACGGCTATTTATACCGGACTTGACAGCGAGGAAAGCTCGCAGGTAGTTTCGGCAATAAACGAGCTTGGAATAACGGACGTAAAAATGGGTACGGACGGCAGTATCTCTGTACCAAGCGACCAGGCGGACAATGTAAGAATGCAGCTGAGCATACAGGGATACCCCAAGTCAACGTTCAACTTTGACGTATGGAACAGCGGCATAGGTATATGGTCGACCGACACCGAAAAGAAGGTACTTCAGATACAGCAGTTACAGACGCATCTTATGAAAGCCATCAACACCATAAGTGCGGTCAAGAACTCTTATGTTATAATCACTATGCCGGAGAACAGCAATTATGTTATCTCCACGGACAGCGAAGAACCGAGAGTCAGCGTAAAGCTTGATCTGAAAAACGGCGCACAGCTTACGAGCGATCAGGTCGAGGGTATCTACGCACTGGTGCTGAACTCTTTGCCGGGTCTTGAGCGTGAAAACATATCAATACTCGACTCGGACGGCAAGCTGCTCAGCGGTGAGAACACGACCGTTGAGGAGGACGTGCTGTACCAGTCAAGACTGAACTTTCAGGAGCAGATGCAAAGCCTGCTCAAGAGCCAGCTTAACGGCACGCTGAAAAAGCTGTACAAGGACTACACGATAAACGTAAACGTAAAGCTCAATTACGATAACTCAAAGTCGGAATATACCATCTACACGCCGTCTGTAGCAGAGGACGGTACATCGGGCGGTATGATAGAAAGCTCCACAAAGAACGAGGGCTGGGGCGGTATAGGCTCGCTGTCGGGCGTTGTAGGCACAACAAGCAACAGCGACATTTCACCGAACTATCCGACTATCACAGGCGACGGCGATAACCAATATTACTATCAGAACAGCATTACCGTAAAGCGTCTTGTAAACACCGAGATAAGACAGCTTGAAAAGAACGGCTATTCGGTAGATAAAATAACGGCGGCTGTAACTGTAGATCAGATCAATATGCTTGAAGCGGACAAGGAACAGCTCCGTGAAGTAATTGCGTTTGCTATCGGCGCAGACGTTGCAAATGTTACGGTTGCAAACTACCCGTTTGTTATAAACGGCAACAACGGCACTAACGGCAACGGCAATACGATAAACAGAGGCGGAAGCGTTGACTGGACGGTTTATATCATACTCCTGCTCGGACTTCTTGTGCTTGCACTGCTTATCGTAGCTATCCTTACAAGCAACGCAAAGAAGAAGAAACGTGCAAAAGCAAGAGCCAAGGCGGCGGCCGCACAGGCAGCGGCGGCACAGGCGGCGCAGGAATCAGCCGCTCTCAGCTTTGAGCCTCAGCCTCAGCCGGACGAAGAATTCAACATACAGCACCTTGACGACTATGACGACGAGTCAAAGAGTGCGGTTCTCAAGAAGGAAATCAAGGATTTCTCACGCACAAATCCCGATGTCGTTGCCCAGCTCATACGTTCTATGATGAAAAACGGCGAATGATATTGACAGCATAAAGGAAGGATATATATGGAGGCACTCACCAGCGCACAAAAGGCGGCAATAATCATAAGCTCTATCGGTACGGAAAATGCGTCCGAGGTATTCAAGCACTTCTCCGATGAGGAGGTAGAGCAGATCACAGATCGGAAGAGCGTC
>ERZ506917.732-NODE-732-length-11890-cov-4.891846_pt1 | contig 11890 bp, 8 predicted proteins | sample MGYA00512904_ERZ506917 | MGnify/ENA metagenome assembly ERZ506917 | reverse complement strand
GAGTTTATGATAATAAAGAAAAGATAAATAATAGAGAATCGCCGGATTTTAAACCTGGCAATTCTCTATGAAATCATACAGATTTCAACATCTTATAAAAACAGATTCAAAACAACAAGCTTAAAAACAATATGAAAAAATTATTCTTATCATTTTTAATGATGTTGACCCTGTTGCCTCTGGCAGCAGCCAACAAGTATGACAACCCCGACACAATTGTAGTATCTCGTGATGGTACCGGCGAATTTCGCACCATCGACGAAGCCATCGAAGTATGTCGCGCTTTCATGGATTACAGCAAGGTAATCTACGTAAAGAAAGGCGTGTACAAGGAGAAGCTCATCCTCCCTTCATGGCTCACCAACATCACCATCTGTGGTGAAGACCGTGATAACACCATCATCACATGGGACGATCACGCCAACATCAAGATGCCTGTAGGTGGACTCGATTCAGAAGCAGCTGTAAAGGGTAAACCGATGGGCACATTCCGTACTTATACCCTGAAGGTACAGGGCAGTTATATCACCCTGAAAAACATCACCATCGAGAACAATGCTGCCAAACTGGGACAAGCAGTCTCCCTGCATCTTGAAGGCGATCATATCCTGGTTCAGAACTGCCGTCTGCTGGGCAATCAGGATACCGTTTATACAGGTATAGCCAACAACCGTTCAGCCTTCTACGATTGCTACATCGAAGGAACCACCGATTTCATCTTTGGTCCGGGAAGAGCATGGTTTGAGAATTGTGAGATTCGCAGCAAGGTCAACAGCTACATTACAGCTGCCTCCAGCCCAGCTGGTCAGGAATATGGCTATGTATTCAACAAGTGCAAACTTACCGCCGAGCCAGGCGTAGACAAGGTTTATCTGGGCCGTCCATGGCGCCCTTATGCAGCTACCCTCTTCATGAATTGCGAAATGGGCAGCCACATCCGTCCTGAAGGATGGCACAACTGGGGCAAGCAGAGCAACGAACAGACAGCCCGCTACAGCGAATATAACAACCATGGTGCAGGTGCTGCAACCAAGGCACGCGTAGTCTGGAGCCATCAGCTCACCAAGAAAGAAGCAGCTAAAGTTACCATCAAGAATGTCTTCGGCGAAGAAGCGTGGTAACCCTGACTGACCATAAAGTTTAAAGTTACTAAACCAGTCCATCGAGCTGCTTTTTGAGCTCTTTGAGCTGATCTCTTACAGAAATAAGGGTGTCGAGAACTTCAGAAGATTTCTCGGCACCCGTTCTGTTTTGGTTCAGATACTTACGGGCAGCCGCAATCTTCAATCCCTTCACCTTGATAAGGTTGTAGATGAGCCTTACCTGCTCAATATCCTTATCGGTATACTGGCGCACTTTATTGCCAGCAACCTTCGGTTTGAGAAAAGGAAACTCCTTTTCCCAATATCTCAACGTTGAGTCATTTAGCCCAAACATTTCACCTACTTCCTTGATAGAATAGTACAATTTCGTTGTTTTATCTGGAATTATTGCCATTTTTTCCGTCTTTAATTTCAAAAATAATTAATTTAGTTGCAAAATTAAACAATTCTTCTTATCTTTGCAAAGATTTTCGGAAGAAAATGCCCTAAAGGGCAAAAATATTTTCTGAGAGGACTCTCAATCCCCTCTCCAAAACAGGAAAAAGAAATTAAAGATAAATATAAAAAAGATATGATGACAGCTAATGAAGTGCGCGAATCCTTCAAGAAATTCTTCGAAGGTAAAGGCCACAAGATTGTTCCATCAGCACCTATGGTTATCAAGGATGACCCAACGCTGATGTTTACAAACGCTGGTATGAACCAGTGGAAAGACATCATCCTCGGTACAAAGGACCCAGGCAAGGATGTTCGTCGTGTTGATACTCAGAAATGTCTCCGTGTAAGCGGTAAGCACAACGACCTCGAAGAGGTAGGTCATGATACTTACCACCACACCATGTTCGAGATGCTCGGTAACTGGAGCTTCGGCGACTACTTCAAGGAAGGCGCCATCGATATGGCATGGGAGTATCTTACTGGAGTTTTGAAACTCAACCCTGCCGACCTCTATGTTACCGTATTCGAGGGTAGCAAGGAGGAAGGTCTGGAACGCGACAACGAGGCAGCAGGTTACTGGGCTAAGCACGTGCCAGCCGACCACATCATCAACGGTAACAAGCACGACAACTTCTGGGAGATGGGCGATACAGGTCCTTGCGGTCCTTGCTCAGAGATTCACGTGGATTCTCGTACTCCAGAGGAGAAGGCTCAGGTGCCAGGCCGTGAGTTGGTGAACAAGGATAACCCACAGGTCATCGAAATCTGGAACATCGTGTTCATGCAGTACAACCGCAAGGCTGACGGTTCTCTCGAACCTCTCCCAATGCACGTTATCGATACAGGTATGGGCTTCGAGCGCTTGGTTCGCATGTTGCAGGACAAGCACTCTAACTATGATACAGATATCTTCCAGCCAATCATCAAGGAAATCGAGGCTATCTCTGGCAAGAAGTATGGCTTCACTACTCCTACTGGTGAGAATGGCGAGGGTAAGGATGAGCAGGAGAAGATCGACATCGCTATGCGTGTATGCGCCGACCACCTCCGTGCCGTAGCCTTCTCTATCGCCGACGGTCAGCTGCCAAGCAATGCCAAGGCTGGTTACGTAATCCGCCGCATCTTGCGCCGTGCCGTACGTTACGCTTACACATTCCTCGGCCAGAAGCAGGCATTCATGTACAAGCTCGTCAATGTATTGGTAGAGCAGATGGGTGCAGCCTTCCCAGAGTTGCCAGCTCAGCAGGAGCTCATCACCCGAGTGATGAAAGAGGAAGAGGATTCATTCCTCCGCACCTTGGAAAAGGGTATCAACCTCCTCAATGGCGATATGGACGAGCTCAAGGCTCATGGCGAAACTCAGCTTGATGGCGTAAGCGCATTCCGCCTCTTCGATACATACGGTTTCCCTCTCGACCTTACAGAGCTCATCTGCCGTGAGAATGGTTACACCGTAGATGCTGCAGGCTTCGACGAGGAGATGAAGAAGCAGAAAGAGCGTGCCCGCAATGCTGCTGCCGTAGAGAACGGCGACTGGGAGGTTTTGAAGGAAGGCGACCAGAACTTCGTGGGTTACGACTATACTGAATATGAGTGCCACATCCTGCGCTACCGCAAGGTGACTCAGAAGAAGAACTCTTTCTATGAGTTGGTACTCGACAACACTCCATTCTATGGTGAGATGGGTGGACAGGTTGGCGACAAGGGTGTGCTCGTAAACGAGGATGAGACCATTCAGGTTATCGACACCAAGCGCGAGAACAACCAGAGCATCCACATCGTAAAGGAGTTGCCAAAGGATGTAAACGCTGATTTCATGGCTTGCGTAGATATCGAGAGCCGCGAGGGAAGCGCTGCCAACCATACAGCTACTCACTTGCTCGACTACTGCCTGAAGCAGGTTTTGGGCGAGCACGTAGAGCAGAAGGGTTCTTATGTAGATAAGGATACATTGCGTTTCGACTTCTCTCACTTCCAGAAGGTAACTGATGAGGAGCTCCGCAAGGTAGAGCACATGGTAAACGAGATGATCCGTGCCGACTATCCATTGGATGAGCACCGCGATACTCCTATTGAGGAGGCTAAGGAGCTTGGCGCTATCGCCCTCTTCGGCGAGAAGTATGGCGACAAGGTTCGTGTGGTTCGCTTCGGTCCATCTGCTGAGTTCTGTGGTGGTATTCACGCCAAGAGCACCGGTAAGATTGGTTTCTTCAAGATTATCTCTGAGAGCAGTGTAGCTGCCGGCATCCGCCGTATCGAGGCTTTGACAGGCAAGGCTTGCGAGGAGGCTATCTACGGCTTACAGGATACCATCGTAGCCCTGAAGGGCTTGTTCAACAACGCCAAGGATCTCGAAGGTGTCATCAGAAAGTACATCGACGAGCACGATGCCTTGAAGAAGGATGTTGAGAAGTTCCAGGCTCAGGCTGTGGAGCGTGCCAAGGATAAGCTTGTAGAGAATGCAAGAGAAATCAACGGTGTGAAGGTTGTTACAGCCGTATTGCCAATGGAGCCAGCAGCTGCCAAGGATTTGGTATTCAAGGTTCGCGAGGCATTGCCAGAGAACATGATCTGCGTGGTAGGTTCTGTTTATAACGACAAGCCAATGCTCAGCGTGATGTTCAGCGATGATATGGTAAAGGATCACGGCTTGAACGCTGGTAAGATGATTCGCGAAGCTGCCAAGTTGATTCAGGGCGGCGGTGGCGGTCAGCCTCACTATGCTCAGGCTGGCGGTAAGAACAAGGACGGCTTGAGCGCTGCAGTAGATAAGGTTGTAGAGTTGGCTCAGCTGTAATCAGCTTCCACAAATGAATATATGATAGAGTTATCTTAACTCTTATATATAATAAGGTATAAAGGGTTGCAATCCATCTTTTCGAAGATTGCAACCCTTTTTCTATTGACATTAGAGGAGTCTCCATGTCATAATTATCAATTTATGATAATCATCAAATGATAAAATTCCTTATTTCATTATCATTTTATGATAATCACTTTATGATAATCGGAATAAAAGTTGTATCTTTGCAGAAGAAACAGCAAACGTTGAATATATAATTAAGGTATAGATATGGTAATGAAGAATCCTTTTGTCACAAATGGTTACGCCGGTCCGGAATACTTCTGCGACCGTGTGGAAGAAACCCAGCATATCACAGAGATGCTGAGCAATGAGAATAACATGGCTCTGATTTCCCCTCGACGCATCGGAAAGACAGAGCTGATTCACCATTGCTTTGCCCAGCCAGTCATCCAAAAAGATTATTATACTTTTATCATAGACATCTATTCAACCAATTCCGTCAGCGATCTGGTCAATATGTTCGGCAAAGCCATTATTGATGAACTTCGCCCTAAAGGCAGAAGCGCTTGGGAGAAATTCCTGATAGCACTCTCTTCTCTCCGTTCAGAAATCTCTTTCGATATCAACGGGGCTCCAGTTTGGGGAATAGGCATCGGCAACATGGTGAATCCCGAAATTACGCTTGATGAGATATTCGCTTATCTCAACCAAGCCGATAAGCCATGTCTTGTTGCCATCGACGAGTTTCAGCAAATCACCAACTATGCCGACAACCGCATAGAAGCTTTGCTCCGTACCTACATTCAGCGTTGCACCAATGCCCACTTCATCTTCTCGGGTTCTCACCGCCATCTGATGGCAGAAATGTTCACATCTCCTGCCCGCCCATTCTATCAGAGCGTAACGCTGATGAACCTGAAGCCACTGGATATTGAGAAATACAAGGAGTTTGCCACTGCCAAGTTCGAGGAGCGCAACAAACATATAGATACTGCCATTATCGGAGAACTCTTCGCCCGTTTCGGTGGTGTCACCTCATACATCCAGCGAGTAATGAATGTCCTCTTCCTCAAGACTCCCGAACAGGGTACCTGCACTCTGGATATGGTAGATGACGCCATCAACTACAATCTCAACATGGCATCAGACACCTACGAGACCCTTCTGCGCCAGATGCCGGAAAAGCAGCGCAATGTCTTCATCGCCATCTCTGCTGAGGGCGAAGCCAGAAGCGTAAAGAGCGGAGCCTTCGCAAAGAAATATCATCTCCCGTCGCCAAGCTCTGTAAATTCCGCCCTGAAGGGATTGCTGGAGAAGGATTTCATCACCCAGCAGGATGATGCCTACGTGGTATATGACAAGTTCTTCGATTTGTGGCTGAAGAAGTATCTGAAATAGTATAAGGTGATTCCAATATTTTTTGCTACCTTTGCACCAAAATTTAAATATATATTCAATATGGCTATTATAAAGACTGTAGAAGGAAAAACACCTCAATGGGGAAAGAATTGTTTTATCGCTGAGAATGCCGTACTGACCGGCGACTGTATTCTTGGTGATGACTGCAGCATCTGGTATAGTGCGGTATTGCGCTCTGACGTGGATGCCATCAGATGTGGAAACAGAGTGAATGTACAGGATTGCGCCTGCATCCATCAAACCGGTACGATGCCTTGCATCCTGGAGGATGATGTATCTGTGGGACATGGTGCCATCGTTCACGGAGCCACAGTCAGAAAAGGCGCACTCATCGGAATGAATGCCACTGTACTTGACAAGGCTGACATTGGAGAAGGGGCTATCATTGCAGCAGGTGCTGTAGTTACCCATGGCACCAAGGTTCCTGCACATGAGATTTGGGCGGGTATTCCTGCCAAGAAAGTGAAAACTTGCGCTCCCGGCCAAGCCGAGGAGTTTGCCAAGCATTATTCCGGATACATCAAAGACTGGTATCTGAAGGAAGATAAATAATCACTTTATGATTATCATAAAATGAGAATAAAACGCCATTTTTTATCTTTTATAGAAGATAAAAGCAAAATATTTAGGATTTTCATCCATTATAAAAGATAAAAATCGTATATTTGCAGAAAATTTCATTTATAAGTAATATGGAAACTATTATTCGTCAATCATATATCGACAAGATAGAAAAGTATCTTGGAAAGGAGATCATCATCGCATTAGTAGATCAACGTGGTGTAGGTAAAGAATGTTCCTAGAACCTGAATCCAAAGAACATTCTTACTCGCCATTTGTTTCTCTTCACCTGCAGGTGATCCTCATCTCCTGCTACAGAGAAATTATAAACCGCAGTGGCACCGGCAAACTTATTGCGCCAGGAATAGACGGCCGCTCCCCGACCCGTAATGATCGCAGATGGGAAATGATATTTCATGCTGTTACGAACGGTTGGAATCTCAGTATCACTACTCCCCTCTTCAGCTTCTACTCTCATCTTGGTATAGTCATGAGAATATACCGTGATGGTTGGCAAGGCTGACAGATGGAACAGCAGATGAGAAGATGGAACGAGATTATATCCATAGCCTGCACCGAGTGCCAACTCGTTAAGGCGAATAGTCATTCCCTTCACCTTCGTCTTAGAACCGTCAAAACTGGCGCCTACCATCCAACTTCCGGCACTTCGCTTCTGAATGTAGCTCTGGCTGAAGGCTGCCGGGAAGGAGAACTTGCGATAGTTGAAGGCATAATAGAAATTGAGATTCAATGCCTTCTGCGAGATTTCTCCCTTATGGATATCTATCTCGCTGCCTCCCATTTCCTGATGACCATGGAATGTCTTGGACGAGAGATAGACCACATCGAAGCCATAGCGGTTGCTGTAGGAGTTGAGGTTGAACTCAAAGTCCTGGTTCTTGCCAGCCAGCTTGGCAGGATTTACAGCCAATCCAAGTCCCAATCCCCGATAAGCCACGGCAATGGAGAAAGTTCCACGGCAGTCTGCCATCACTTTGGTATGCGTTTCCGCTCCATCTGTCTTCGCCGTAGTTTCCAAATCAGCACCCGAAAGATTGCCTCTCAGTTTGATGGTCCATCGGGTATGAGGACGGGAGATGTAGGTGGTATCATACTTTATCTTGTAATAATTGGCAGCTAGCAGGGAATCTCCTCTGAACAATTGGCGGTCATAGAGGCTCAAGCGTCTTTGAATCTTGACATAATGCTTCATGAACCTTTGCTTTTTCTTCTCACTCATCTTACTTTTACCCAATTCTGCCATGAGAAGAGAGTCGCCCCATTGGAGCATACATCCCCTATCGGCAGATTGCCGCAACTGGAGTCGCAGGCTATCTGCCATCATCAGCAGTTCCTTCAGCTTCTTTCGAGGCTTCCTGTTCTGCTTGTTTTGGGCGATGACAGGAGCAATCACTCCCATAGAAAATACCATCACAAGAAGTGATGCTTTCAACATCATCAGCGAACCATTTTTCATTTTTTGTCTATTCATCTTACTTATCTTTTTTCCTATTCCGATACAAAAGTACTGTAAAACTCCGAAATAGGAAAGAGAAAAGCAACAAAAATAAGAATTGAAGGCTTTTTTATAGATATCGCTTGCAAAAAAGTAAGAGAAGGAACGTTTTCTCATTCAGATAAACGTTCCTTCTCATAAACTATCTTTCCATCTTGAATATGGCGGCACTTATACCAGAAGCTTTAATCACATCAGTCTTTTTTCCTGATTTATACACAACCTTTCCTGTGGAAAGAACAGAAACAGCCTTACCACCAACGGAGCTGATATTGAGAGAGGCTGCCTTGGCACCAGGATTCACGACAACAACATACTTCTCATCACCCAAAGTGCGCTCATATACCATCGGATATTCCTGATTCTTCTGGTTCAAAAGCTTCCAATCTCCCTCATTGTCAAGAGCCTTGGCTGAATGACGCAAAGCGGTCAACTTACGGGTATATGACAACAGAGAATTCTGATCTCCCTGCTGAGCTTCAACGGTCAACTTTCCGTTTTCCGTATCTACAGGGAAGTAGAGTTTATCAGGCGCACTCGTTGAGAAGCCGGCATTCTTGCCCTTGGTCCACTGCATCGGAGTACGGGTACCAGAACGCTCATTGCTACCCTCCTTGTTAGGGAGATTCATCTGATACTTCATACCAATCTCATCACCATAATAGATAAACGGAATACCAGGCATGGTGAGGAAGAAGGTCATCGCCACCTTCAACTGGTCTGGCGTATTGCGGGTACCGATGTTAGGGCGCTGGTAATCGTGGTTGGCAGATGGAACAGCGATGTAGCCGAGATTCTTGGTGGCATTGAAAGCCTTGGTATAGTTCTCGCTAAATTCCTTAAGCGAACCCTTGCCCTGCTTGTCGAAATAGCAGTTCTGGTAACTCTGCTCCCACTTGCCCCATGGAGTCTTGCGGTCGAAGAACAGAGAGGCATAGCCCTTAAGACCGAAATGGATGTAGAAATCGATGTTGAAGCCGGCAGGAATGGCTTGCTGCGGATTAGCCCACTCTGAAATCAGGACGGTCTCAGGATAGTACTTGTCCTTCCATGCACGCATCTCATTCCAGAGTTTGGAAACCTCCTTCTTGTCGGGGTCGTTCTTGATAAGCGATGACGCCATATCAACACGGAATCCATCCACACCCTTATCAAACCAGAAAGCCATGATGTTACGTATCTCCCTGCGAACAGCCTGTGGTCCAGGCGCATCTACGCTCTGCTCCCAAGGATGATTTGGGTCTGGATGAGCAAAGCCATAGTTCAAGGCTGGCTGGCACTCGAAGAAATTCTTCTCATAATACTTGGCACGAGGAGCATTCGCCTCCACATATCTGCCTCGGGTACTAGACTCCGGACTTGCCTCCTGATGACGGGCTTCTATTTCTTTCTTCTCGCTCTCAGGAATATCGTTCATCCAGATATAATAGTCGCTGTAACGCTGGTTAGGATCTTTCTCGGAAGACTCCTTAAACCAGGCACACTTGGTGCTGGAATGTCCTGCCACCAGGTCGAGACAAACCTTCATGCCACGCTTATGGGCCTCATTGACCAATGTAACCAAATCGGTATTGGTACCGAATCGAGGATCTACCTTGTAGAAATCGATGACATCATAGCCACCATCAAACCATCCCGACTCAAAGATCGGATTGAGCCAGAGGGCGTTCACACCCAGCGACTTGATGTAATCCAACTTGGAAGTGATACCCGGCAGGTCACCAATACCATTGCCATCAGTATCCATATAGGAAGATGGATAAATCTGATAGAAAAGTGCATCACTCAACCAAGCCGGTCCCTTCTTCTGTTCTGCCTGAGCAGAAAGTGTGGTTGCCGCCAAGGCAGCAACCAACAACATTTTATTCATTCTTTTCATGAGCATCATTATTATATTAAGAAAAACTCTCTCATAATAACTCAGAAACATTCATTTTATTGTGCAAGAAGGCTAATTGCAAATCCGCCACCTGCAACAGAGTTCAACTTCAAGACAGACTTGCTGGTTACAGTCTTCTTGGTGATGACATAAGCCTGAGGATTTGTCTTGTAGTTGGCATTCTTTGCATCCTGATAGATGGTAGCCACATACTTCTTTCCCTTGTCGAGGAAATCGAGCTTTACGGTAGATTGATGAGCCTTCATGCCCGTAACACCACCGACAAACCAGTTATCAGAACCCTTTGCCTTGCGGGCAGCGGTGATATACTCCATTGGTTCAGCCTCCAGATAGATAGACTTGTCCCAATCTACGGCCACATCCTTGATAAACTGGAAGGCATCCATGTGCTTCTCGTAATTCTCAGGGAAATCAGCAGCCATCTGCAATGGACTATACATGGTAACATAAAGTGCCAACTGACCGCAGATGGTAGAGTTGCAATGTGAACCATTGGCACAATCCATCTCAAAGATACCAGGGGTATAATCCATCGGACCACCCTGCAGACGGGTGAAAGGCAAGATGGCGGTATGTCCCGGTTTGGTACCTCCGAAAGCCTGATATTCAGTACCGCGAGCACTCTCGTTGCCAATCAGGTTAGGATAAGTGCGGCAGAGACCGGTAGGACGCACAGCCTCATGGGCATTTACCATGATGTGATAATCAGCAGCACGGGTTACGGCATGCAGATAGTGATTGATTTCCAACTGACTGTAGTGATGCTCGCCACGAGGAATGATGTTGCCCACATAACCGCTCTTCACAGCATCGTAGCCATAATCTTTCATCAACTGGTAAGCTCTGTCCATATACTTCTCGTAGTTCATCACAGAAGAAGAGGTCTCATGATGCATGATGAGCTTCACTCCCTTGGAATGTGCATACTCATTGAGTGCCTTGATGTCGAAATCAGGATATGGAGTCAGGAAATCGAATACTTTTTCCTTCATATAGCCACTCCAGTCTTCCCAACCGATGTTCCATCCTTCTACCAGGACTGCATCGAAACCATGGGCTGCAGCAAAGTCGATGTAACGGCGCACATTGGCATTGTTGGCAGAATGCTTGCCAGATGGCTTGGCATGTACATAGTCGGTTCCATCCAACTTCACGGTAGGATAATCATGGGTATAAGCCCACTCTCCCTTACCGGAAATCATCTCCCACCATACACCCACGTACTTCACTGGGTGAATCCAGGAGGTATCCTTGATCTTGCAAGGCTCATTGAGGTTGAGAATCAAGTTGGAAGACAGAACCTTGCGGGCATCATTTGTAATGACCATGGTACGCCAAGGACTCTTGAACGGAGTCTGCATATATCCCTTCATTCCCTGGGCATCAGGGGTAAGCCAAGAGGTAAAGGTCATGGTCTTGTCATCCAGATTCAGATGCATGGCTGGATAATCCACCAGAGCAGCCTCATGCAGATTGATGTAGATACCATCATCTGTCTTCAACTGGAGTGAGGTCTGTACACCGGTATCTGAAAAGACAGTCTGTGAGAGATTGCTGCTGACAGCAGCATGCAAGGCTGGACGGATGCCCGACAGGCGGGTCTTGGTGTATTCATATTCCTGGGTATCGTAATCACCAGGAATCCACCAGGCGGTATGATCGCCCGTCATGGCAAATTCTGTACGCTCTTCCTTGATGGTAAAGTAGTTGAGACTGCCTTTCTGAGGGAACTCATAGCGTAATCCTACTCCATCGTCATAGACACGGAAACGGACGTTCATATAACTGTCGGTGGAATTCTGCTTCAACTCTACCAGCATATCATTATAATGATTGCGGATAGACTTGTTCTCTCCCCAAACAGGAGTCCAAGTCTCATCGAAAGTGGAAGTTTTCTCATCGATGACGCTAAAATCGGCAAGCAGGTCCTTGCCATCCTTACCACCCTTGGCGAGCTGATAACCCAGACGGCTAGGCTTGATAATGGTCTTGCCCTGATAGGTCACACTATAGGTAGGCACAGTGCCATCCAAGGTGAAGTTCACCTTGATTTGTCCGTTAGGAGAAGTGATGTCTCCAGCATCTGCAGAGATGCCAAAAGCCAACAGAAGGCTTGCGAGCAAAAAGAGTTTTTTCATATTTTTTTG
>ERZ506917.723-NODE-723-length-11957-cov-3.355570_pt1 | contig 11957 bp, 6 predicted proteins | sample MGYA00512904_ERZ506917 | MGnify/ENA metagenome assembly ERZ506917 | reverse complement strand
AGTAAAGGTACTGTCGGGTGGGGAGCGGAGTCGTCTTGCCATGATAAAACTTTTGTTAGAACCGGTGAATTTCCTTATTTTGGACGAACCTACCAACCATCTGGATATGCGCTCAAAGGATGTATTGAAAGAAGCTATCAAGGAATTTGATGGAACGGTGATTGTTGTTTCTCATGACCGTGAGTTCTTGGATGGACTGGTGACCAAAGTTTATGAATTCGGAGGTGGAGTAGTAAAAGAACACATTGGCGGCATTTATGATTTTTTACAGAAAAAGAAAATAGAGAGTCTGAATGAGTTGCAGCTTTCGGCTTCTCCTACTGTGTCTGCCACTAAAAAGGAAGAACCCGAAACGGTTAGTGAGAACAAATTATCTTATGAGGCGCAAAAGGAATTGAATAAGAAAATTCGCAAATTGGAGAAACGAATTGCGGATTGTGAACAGAAAATAGAAAAGCTGGAAACTGAGATTGGCGAGGTGGAAGCTGATATGGCTACTCCCGAAGGTGCATCGGATATGGCTTTGTATGAAAAGCATCAGAAACTGAAAAAGGACTTGGATCAGACGGTAGAAGAATGGGAGACCGTTTCTATGGAATTAGAAGAGATGCAGGGAAGTTAAAGTATGTATCATATATATAGAACAAATGAAAGCAAAACATTATTTACCAATGGCTGTATTGGCTCTGGCAGTAGCTGCCGGATGCGACAGTAAAAAGGAAGCCGTCATGACTTCGGGTATAGACTTGACAAATTTGGACACTACGGCTGTTCAAGGAGCTGATTTTTATCAGTATGCTTGTGGCGGATGGATGAAGAAACACCCTCTGACCAATGAATATTCCCGTTTTGGCTCATTCGATATGCTTGCTGAAAATAATCGGGAACAACTGAAAGGATTGATTGTGGAAATTGCTTCCGGGCAGAATGCGCAAGGTACAATAGGTCAGAAAATAGGGGATATCTATAATTTGGCTATGGATAGTGTGAAACTGAATGCGGATGGAGTAACTCCTATTCAAGCTGATTTGGAAAAGATTGCTTCAGTGAAGGATAAATCGGAAATAGTTCCTTTGATGGCGGAACTGGCTCATAGCGGTGTATTCCCTTATTTCAGTTTCTATGTGGGTGCCGATATCATGGACAGCAAGAGCAATTTGTTTCAATTGTATCAAGGGGGTATCAGTCTGGGTGAAAAAGAATATTATCTGGACAATGATGATGTGACTGTCAATATCCGTAATAAGTATAAGGAACATATTGTAAAGATGTTCCAATTGGCTGGTTTTGATGAGGCTGCCGCTAAAAAGAAAATGGAGGCTGTAATGGATATCGAAACCCGTATTGCAAAAGCTTCTTTCAGTGCGGTGGAACAGCGTAACCCTGCGGCCAATTATCATAAAATGTCTTTGGATGAATTAAAGAAAGAGATTCCGGGCATTGACTGGGATGCTTTCTTGAATGGTATAGGCGTGAAAGGGGTGACTGAACTGAGTGTTTCTCAAGTGGAGCCGATTAAAGAGGTTGAGAAAATTATCAATAGCTTGCCGGTTGAAAATCAGATCGCTTATATGCAATGGAGTCTGATAGACAGGGCTGCCGGTTACTTGAGTGATGATTTGGTGGCACAAAATTTTGATTTTTATGGAAAAACACTATCCGGCAAACAGGCTAACCAACCTCGTTGGAAGCGTGCTGTAAGTACTGTAAATGGAGTACTGGGTGAAGCGGTAGGTCAGATGTATGTGGAGAAATATTTTCCGGCAGCCGCAAAAGAACGTATGGTGCAGTTGGTAAAGAATCTGCAGACCGCATTGGGAGAACGTATTCGGAATTTGGAATGGATGGGTGACAGCACAAAGATTAAAGCTATTGAGAAGTTGAATTCTTTTTATGTAAAGGTAGGCTATCCTGATAAGTGGAGGGATTATACCGGTTTGAATATTGAAAAAGATTCTTATTGGGCCAATGTGAAGCGTGCTACAGAATTCGAACTGGATTATATGTTATCCAAGGCAGGAAAGCCGGTTGACAGAGATGAATGGGGAATGACTCCGCAGACTGTCAATGCATATTATAATCCGACCACGAATGAGATTTGTTTTCCGGCGGGTATTCTTCAATATCCGTTTTTTGATATGAATGCTGATGATGCATTTAATTATGGAGCTATTGGCGTGGTTATCGGTCATGAAATGACTCATGGATTCGATGATCAGGGACGTCAGTTTGATAAGGATGGTAATTTGAAAGATTGGTGGACAGCCGAAGATGCCAAACGTTTTGAAGAACGTGCTCAGGTAATGGTGAATTTCTTTGATAGCATCCAGGTTTTGCCGGGACTCAATGCCAACGGTTCTTTGACTTTAGGTGAGAATATAGCCGATCATGGTGGTTTGCAGGTTTCTTTCCAGGCGTTCAAGAATGCGACAAAAGATGCTCCCCTGCCGGTAAAAGACGGATTTACTCCGGAACAGCGCTTCTTCTTGTCATACGCCGGAGTGTGGGCTGGCAATATCCGCGACGAGCAGATTCGTTTGCAAACCAAGTCTGATCCACATTCATTGGGCAGATGGCGTGTGAACGGAGCACTCCCTCAAATAGGTGCATGGTATGATGCTTTTGGCATTAAAGAGGGGGATCCTATGTATTTGGCTCCTGAAAAACGTGTCTCTATTTGGTAAGCTTTGTATGTAAAAGATAATAAGAAAGCATGGTAATTGCTGAGAATTCGGCATTTACCATGCTTTCTTTTTGGAATTTACATGATAAACACCTATTTTTGTGCCCGATGAAACGGAGACGATACATAGCATGGGTATTGATGTTGGTCAGCATTATCATGTTGACAGCATCTGTTCTGCCTCATCATCATCACCGGGAAATTCTTTGTTTGCAGCATGATATGACTTTGTGCGGCTGTCAATGTTCCGTGCAGCATCAGCAGCATAATAATAGTTCTGATGAGAATCATACATGTAATGCCGGATGTGTGACCAAGTTTAAAAGTGTAACTCCGGATCGGGCCCAAGACAGTGTTTCTCCTGATTATTCGTTTTGTTTGCTGTTATATACGGTGACGGATGTATTGGCGCTTTCATTGCGGTTGACAGAACACAACACATTACCTTATAATTACTATTTAGAAAAACTGCATTCTACGTGTCTTCCCCACGTAAAGGGGTTGCGTGCTCCTCCTTGCGATGTTCTTGCTTAACAGATAGAAAGTTTATCTTTTTATCCGCAACTTTGTTGCATTTTCTTTACACTAATTTTGCATTTAATAAAAAGTAAGAACAAATAATATCATCATGAAGAAACTTATCTTTATGGGAGTCTTAGGCTTGTTCCTCTTAGGCTCTTGCAACAGTAAATCGGGCCATGATCACGAAGGACACGATCATGGAACGGAGGAAGCACATAATCACGACCACGAAGGGCATGACCATAATCACGAAGGGCATGACCATGAAAAAGAAAACCACGACCATGAGAATGAAGGTCACGAAGGGCATAATCATGAAGCGGAAGCTTCTGCAGCCGGACATTCCGATGAGATAATTCTGGCTCCAGAAAAAGCGAAAGCAGCCGGGGTAGAATCGGAAATAATCCGGCCTGAATCATTCCGTCAGGTGATAACGACCAGCGGTCAGGTGCAGGCAGCACAAGGCGATGAAAGCGTAGTAGTCGCCAATGTAGCCGGTGTGGTTTCTTTCCGCCATCCGGTAACGGACGGTATGAGTGTGAGCAAGGGGGCTCCCATTCTGAATATCTCTGCTGAGAATATGCCGGACGGAGACCCTGTAAAACGTACCCGTATCGCATATGAAACCGCCAAAAAAGAATATGAACGTGCCGCCAAGTTGGTAAAAAGTCAGATAATATCGCAGAAAGATTTCAATGCCATTAAGGAGAGTTATGAAAATGCATTATTGGCATACGAGGCTATTTCAAAGAACCAGACCAAGACAGGTGTGTCCGTCACAGCTCCTTTAGGTGGTTATATCAAGAATTGTCTGGTGCAGGAAGGTGACTATGTGTCGGTAGGCCAGCCTTTGGTGAGTATCACTCAGAACCGTCGTCTGTTCCTTCGTGCAGATGTTTCCGAGAAATATTATGGTTATCTGCATAGCATCCAGTCGGCAAACTTCAAGACTCCATACGATAATAAGGTATATGAGCTGGGTGAGTTGAAAGGGCGTCTGCTTTCTTATGGTAAAGCATCCGGTGGTACTTCTTTTTATGTGCCTGTAACTTTCGAATTTGATAATCGGGGAGATGTGATTCCCGGTTCGTATGTGGAGGTGTATCTGCTCTCGTCGGAAATGCCCGATGTGCTGGCCTTGCCTGTTACGGCACTGACCGAAGAACAAGGTTTGTACTTTGTTTATCTGCAACTGGATGAGGAAGGATATAAGAAACAGGAGGTAACTTTGGGAGCGAGCAACGGAAAGAAAGTGCAGATTCTGACCGGTTTGAAAGCCGGTGACCGTGTGGTAACAAAGGGAGCTTATCAGGTGAAATTAGCGTCGGCCAGCAATGCGATTCCGGCTCATAGTCATGAACATTAATCAGCCGTCCTATGCTAAATAAGATTATACATTTTTCCCTTCAGAACCGTATATTGGTTCTGGTGGCGTCGGTTTTGCTGCTTATCGGCGGTACTTACACGGCTTTTCATACGGAAGTCGATGTGTTCCCCGATTTGAATGCGCCGACTGTAGTGATTATGACCGAAGCGAATGGTATGGCCGCCGAAGAGGTGGAACAATTGGTAACCTTTCCTGTAGAAACTGCCGTGAACGGTGCGACCCATGTGCGCCGGGTGCGTTCATCTTCCACCAATGGCTTTTCCGTTGTGTGGGTGGAATTTGAATGGGATACCGATATCTATCTGGCCCGTCAGATTGTCAGTGAGAAATTGTCCTTGGTCAGCGAGGAGTTGCCCGAGAATGTAGGTAAACCTACCATGGGACCTCAGTCTTCTATTTTAGGTGAGTTGCTGATTATCGGTCTGACTTCGGATACTACTTCCATGCTCGATCTCCGTACACTGGCAGACTGGACTATCCGTCCGCGCCTGCTCTCTACGGGAGGTGTGGCACAGGTTGCCGTGCTGGGAGGTGATATCAAGGAATATCAGGTGTTGCTTGACCCTGCCCGCATGAAACATTACAATGTTACGTTGGCAGAGGTGATGAACGTTACCCGTAACATGAATCAGAATGCCAATGGCGGAGTGATTTATGAATATGGAAACGAATATATTGTTCGCGGGGTGCTTTCCAGTCATGATGTGGATCAGTTGTCACGTTCCGTCATCAAGACGGTGGAAGGGGTGCCCGTTACATTGGAGGATATTGCCGATGTGAAGATTGGTTCGCAGGAACCCAAACTGGGTACTGCTTCGGAAAGAGGAAAACCTGCCGTACTGCTGACCGTTACCAAACAACCCAAGACTGGGACTATTGAACTGACAGAGCAGTTGGAAGCCGCATTGAAGGATTTGCAGAAGAATCTTCCGGCTGATGTACACGTTTCTACAGATATTTTCCGTCAGAGCCGTTTTATTGAAAGCTCTATCGGTAATGTGAAGGATTCGTTGTATGAAGGTGCTGTTTTTGTGGTGATTGTTCTCTTCCTGTTCCTTGCCAATGTACGTACCACGGTTATTTCATTGGTAACCCTTCCGTTGTCATTGATTGTTTCTATATTGACTCTTCACTATATGGGACTCACCATCAATACCATGAGTTTGGGAGGGATGGCGATTGCTATCGGTTCGTTGGTTGATGATGCGATTGTCGATGTGGAGAATGTGTATAAACGCATACGAGAGAATCGTTTGTTGCCACCTGATCAGCAGCGTTCCATTCTGGAAGTCGTGTTCGATGCTTCTCGTGAAGTGCGTATGCCGATCTTGAATTCGACACTCATTATCGTGGTCAGCTTTGTGCCCCTTTTCTTCCTGCATGGGATGGAAGGACGTATGCTGGTGCCACTGGGGATCGCCTTTATTGTTGCGCTGTTTGCCTCTACGGTTGTCGCGTTGACGCTGACTCCGGTGTTGTGCAGCTATCTGCTGAACCGGAAGTCTACGGACAAGAAAGTAGAGAAGGAGGCTTGGGTGGCCCGCAAGCTGAAAGAATTATATGGCAAGGCCTTGAATGGTGCATTAATACATAAGAAGATTGTGTTAGGATGCACGATTGGTTTGTTTCTTATCGCATTGGGAACATTCTTTACGTTAGGGCGCAGCTTCCTGCCGCCGTTCAACGAAGGTTCGTTTACGATCAACGTAAGTTCTCTTCCGGGTATCTCTCTTGAAGAATCGGACGAGATGGGACGACGGGCAGAGGAACTGCTGATGCAGGTTCCCGAAATCCAGACGGTTGCCCGAAAGACCGGACGTGCCGAACTTGACGAACATGCTTTAGGTGTAAATGTGTCGGAAATCGAAGCCCCATTTGTCTTGAAAGACCGTAGCCGAGATGCCGTTATGAATGATGTCCGTAAGAAACTATCTACCATCAGTGGCGCCAATATCGAAATAGGACAACCGATTTCTCACCGTATCGATGCCATGCTTTCGGGTACCAAGGCCAACATTGCCATCAAACTGTTTGGTAATGATTTGAACAAGATGTTTGCCATCGGTAATCAGATAAAGGATGCCATCAGCAGTGTGGAGGGTATTGCCGACTTGAATGTGGAACAACAAATCGAACGTCCGCAGCTCAAGATTGTTCCCAAACGCGAGATGCTTGCCAAATTCGGTATTTCTTTACCGGAGTTTGCCGAGTTTGTATCAGTGAACATGGCGGGTGAAGTCGTTTCACAGGTATATGAAGAAGGCAAAGCGTTTAATCTTATTGTCCGTACCAAGGATGAGGTGCGTGATGAGATGGAGAAGGTGCGCAACCTGATGATTGATACCGGTGACGGTCAGAAAATCCCTGTCAACTATATAGCCGATGTGGTTTCTGCCATGGGACCGAATACCATCAGCCGTGAGAACGTGAAGCGTAAGATTGTGATTTCGGCCAATACCAGCGGTCGTGATTTGCGCAGCGTGGTGAATGATATACAGGAACGGATTGATGCGCAAATCAAGCTTCCCGAAGGATATCATGTGGAATATGGCGGTCAGTTTGAAAGCGAGCAGGCGGCCAGCCGTACGCTGATGCTCACTTCGTTTATGAGTATCGTGGTTATCTTCCTGTTGCTTTATACCCAGTTTAAGAATGCAGCCCAAAGTGGAGTCATTTTGTTGAATTTGCCTTTGGCGTTGATTGGTGGGGTATTTGCATTGATGATAACAACGGGTGAGATAAGCATTCCGGCTATTATCGGCTTTATCTCGTTGTTTGGCATTGCTACCCGTAATGGTATGTTGTTGATAAGTCATTACAATATGTTGCGCGAAGAAGGTATGGATTTGAAAGAAAGCATTCTTCACGGTTCGTTAGACCGTTTGAACCCTATCCTGATGACTGCGTTGTCTTCCGCGCTGGCTTTGATACCTTTGGCATTCCGTGGCGATTTGCCGGGTAATGAAATACAAAGCCCGATGGCGAAAGTTATTCTTGGAGGTCTTTTGACATCGACTTTCCTGAACGCTTTCATTATTCCGATTGTTTATGAACTGATGAACCGAAAGAAGAAATAATAGAAATAATATGAAACGAATCTTAGTTATAATAGCCCTCTGCTCTCCCTTGCTGATGCAGGCCCAGAGTATTGAGCACATTTTGAAAAGCATCGAGCAGAACAATAAAGAGCTCAAGGCACAGAAACATGCCGCCGATGCGACCAAGATGGAAAACCGGACAAACAACAACTTGCCTGATCCTACGGTGAGCTACAGCTCTTTTTACAGTAATGGTGCCGAAGGTGGTCACGGTACGGAATTCGTTGCTTCGCAAGGTTTTGATTTTCCTACTCAGTATATTGCCCGCAACCGGCAGGCTACTTTGCAGAACGAAGCGGTGGACAAGCAACAACAGGCTGCCCGCCGGGATATTCTGCTGAATGCGAAGAATCTCTGTCTGGACCTTATTCTGTTGAATCAGGAAAAGACATTGATGGATATCCGTATGAAAAATGCAGATGAATTACAGGCACTTTATGAAAAACGTCTGACTACCGGTGATGCGAATATACTGGAAGTCAACAAAATCAAGATGGAGCGTATGAATGTGCAGACGGAAGTTGCCCAAAACAGCGCAGCTCACCGCACTGCCTTGCAGTCTCTGCTTGCCATGAACGGTAACATGCCTTTGGAGTTTGCTGAAACCACGTATCCTGCCATACAGGAAATCAATGATTACAATGTTATGAGGGATGAAGTGATGGCGTCAGACCTTGACTTGCAGGCCGCCGCCGCCATTGCCCGTGCCGCCGAGAAGCAGGTTTCGGTAGACCGCCAAGGATGGTTGCCGAAGCTGGAAGCCGGCTTTCGCCGTAACACGGATGATGCGGTTTCGATGAATGGTTTTGTGGTAGGGGGCTCCTTGCCTTTGTTTCAGAATCGTAAAAAGGTAAAGATAGCCAAGGCACAGGCTATCAGCGCTCAGCTTATGCAAGAAAGTGCTAAAGACCGGGTCGAGGCTTCCCTGATGTCTCTTTTCAATGAGATGCAGCAGTTGAAGGATGCCATGAATGCGTATGATGTCCCTTTGATGTACCGTTCGCTGGATTTATTGAAGCAGGCATTGACCGAAGGACAAATTTCATTGATTGAATATTTTGTGGAAACGGAAAGTATTTATAAGAATCTTCAGGCGTATATGCAGATTGAGAACCAATACCAGAAGGTGATGGCGAATATCTATAAGAACAACCTGTAGGATGTTAATATCCGCTGAGATATAGTAGTGTAGGGGGGATGTTATAGTTGACATCGCCCCTAAAACTTATCTTGTCGGTTCAGTAAGTAAAATATAAAAAAATGAATAGGAAATGAATTTAGAAGAGGTATTGAACTTCCGCCGGTCTGTGCGGAGGTATGATAAAAATAAACCGATAGACCCGGAAAAGGTGAAACATTGTCTTGAACTGGCTACGCTGGCTCCCAATAGTTCCAATATGCAATTGTGGGAATTTTATCAAATAACGAATCCCGGACTGATGGCGAAAGTTTCAGAAGCTTGTTTAGGGCAGTCGGCTGCTTCTACGGCTTCGGAAATTGTTGTTTTTGTTACTCGTCAGGATTTGTATAAAAAGCGTGCTAAATTTGTGCTTGACTTTGAAGAAGGAAATATCAGGCGCAATAGTCCGAAAGAGCGTCAGGAAAAACGTATTAGGGACAGGAAGCTGTATTATGGTAAACTGATGCCTTTCATTTATGCAAGGTTTTTCGGGCTTCTAGGGCTTTTCAGGGTGATATTGGCGAGAACCATCAGCCTGTTCCGCCCTATGATGCTGGAAGTTTCGGAATGCGATATGCGTGTGACGGTAAATAAATCCTGTGCCCTTGCTGCCCAAACCTTTATGATTGCCATGGCAAACGAAGGCTATGACACTTGTCCGCTGGAAGGTTTTGACAGCAGGCGGATGAAGAAACTATTGAAGCTGCCCCATGGGGCAGGCATCAATATGGTTATACCTTGCGGCATACGGGATGGGAACAAAGGCATTTGGGGAGAACGGGGCAGGGTTCCTTTCGATGAAATCTATCATAGGATATAAGAGACAGGGTATTCCTGGCGGGTGATGAAGGTGTATTCCCTTAGATATTCCATCAGCATGCCGAATCGCTCTTCCTGAGTGTGCTTGGAAGAAGACGTCTTGAAACCGTATGTGGGGTCTGCGTGTTCCAGTTCCTTTTCACCCTTTCTGTATACTTCTTTGACAAAATGGCGTGTCGGATTGAATTTGACACTGTCGAAGTGCTTTGGCCGGAAATTATAAGAATGCCGGTTACATCCTTTTTTTGATTCTCGATAAAATCCGGAAACGGTTGTTGTTCGGACGGCATAAAAAATGTGCCTGAAGAATTGGGCTGCCTTTTATGACAGAGTGACTTCCGGCACATATTTTCTTGTTTATTCCTGTTTATTTCTTTTTCTTCTTAGCTTCTTTCGCCCATTCTTTAGCTCCCTGCTCTTTCAGTTTCGCGGTGAAAGCCTTTGCTTTTTCCATGCTTGCGTTTTCGTCTTCGGGTGAAGCGTATGCATGTTTGTAACCTTTGGTCACGTTCCATTCACCTCGTGTGAAGTCCGGGAAGGCTACTGCCGCACAGCCGTTATCCATAGAGATAGCTCCCAGTTCGGCCAAACAGCACCATTCGGCCAGGTCATATACATCCATGTCCAAAGGCAGTCCGTTTTGCAGGCAATATACCAGACGGCTGTCCATGATGAAGTCCATACCGCCATGGCCGCCGACTTCTTTTGCCATTTCACCATATTTCTTTAAAATAGGATGCTGGTATTTCTCAACAAGTGCTTCCATTTCTGCCTGGGGTAAGAATCCGTGAGAGTTCAAATCGTCTACTTTGGGTTGCACACCCGATGCGGTCAGTTGTGCTGCATCCAAAGCATATCCTTCAACGGGATATTTATTGGCAAACCCTTTGCTTCCTGTCAGTTGGTACAGGCGGTTGTAAGGTTGGGGAGTCATTACATTATGTTGGATTTCAATAACTTTTCCATTTGCTGTGCGAAGTAGGGTGGTGGTATGGTCTCCGTTGTGGAATTCTTTACATTCTTCGCCGGTTCTCTTCTCCACTAAATCTTTACCAACAACAGATTTGGTGTCCATAGCTACTAAAGTGGTTATACGGTCACCACGATGGATATCCAATGCTTGTGCTACAGGACCCAGGCCGTGAGTGGCATATACATCACCCCGGTGTTTCATGTTATAATCCAAACGCCATCCCAGTTTGTCTTCTTTGCCGTTTTTCCAATAATGATCCCAAAACGGGCTTAAATTGTGAATGTAGGCTCCTTGGGCACGGATTACTTCGCCAAATACACCTTGTTGTGCCATATTCAGTGTATTCATTTCAAACCAGTCATAGCAACAGTTCTCAAGAATCATGCAATGCTTGCGGTTTTTTTCACTCAGGTTGATTAAGTCCCAGCATTCTTGCAGGTTCATGGCCGAGGGAACTTCAATAGCTACATTTTTACCGTTTTCCAATGCGCATTTTGCTACCGGGAAATGATGCAACCAGTCTGCGGCGATATAAACTAAATCTATGTCTGTACGTTTACATAATTCTTCATATCCCTTTTCTCCGGAATAAATGGCAGCTTTCGGCATAGATGCTTTCTTTAGGATATCCTGACATTTTTCTGCACGGGATGCTTCATAATCACAAAGGGCCACAATTTGTGTACCGGGAATATAAGTGAAGCGCTCTACGGCTCCGGGGCCTCGCATTCCCAATCCGACAAATCCTACGCGGACTACCTCCATTTTAGGGGTGGTTAAGCCTAATACGCTTTTCTGGCCGGCCGGACGTTCAGGAGTATCAATCACAATGGTTCCTTTGTCCCATGTCCAGGAATCTCCTGAACTTACGGTTTGTGCTGTCGTGGTTTGTGGTAAGCACATGCATAGGGTTGTACCCATACATAAGCTTATCATCAATGATTTAAAGGTTCTCATACTTTTTGAATTTAAAGATTAAAATTTAAAAATATAGGTTGTTTCTTGAGTCAACCACTTGAAACTTAATTATATTTCATGTTAATAATAAGAATATTTTTTATTTTTGCGCTCAAAGATAATTAATCTTTTTTGATTATGGATATAAGTTCGTCCTCTTTTTTCTAAGAAAAAGGTGAGTTAATAAATAATATGAAAGAAGGGAAAAAGTGGAATCAAGACAGAAGTTGTGAAGGTATGAGTGAAAATCTAAAAATAATCAAGGTTTGTTGATCGAAAACGATCAGGGAAAGGAAATAATTTAGTTCAAAAGATCGTTTAATAAGGAGAATTGGCGG